>ERZ795052.29-NODE-29-length-186522-cov-9.944172_pt1 | contig 186522 bp, 154 predicted proteins | sample MGYA00375136_ERZ795052 | MGnify/ENA primary metagenome ERZ795052 (study PRJEB30181, sample SAMN05720156) | activated sludge metagenome | isolation source: Anaerobic digester | place: Japan | collected 2015-05-26 ...
AAAACGTGGCTCCTTGCGGTTTTGTGGTTTTTTGCAATTCTTTTGGACAGCAATGAAATGACATTTTCACTCGCGCTCCTACACGATGGCGAGGAAAGTAAACAGCGCGAGCAGATAGACCGATCCGCCGATGAGGGACGGAATGCTGCAGCAGAGGATGAGCGGGACCGCCACGCGAAGCCGTGAACGGGTCAGAAGCAGATAAGCGGACACGGTTCCCAGCAGCAATCCGGTTATACCCCAGAAAGCAATGCCCAGGATGGACAAGGGCCAGACATGGTACTCGTCCAGGAACGGTTGCGCTCCGTAGGCCATCGCCGCGACGGCCCGAATAAAGATCGGCGGCGCCAGTTGAAGCAACAGCGCTACCGGTGCAAGCGCGAGATGCCAATACGCCCTCATTCCGGGAAATCCTCCACACGGAGATGATTGTCGCCGCGGCAAGACGCCCACGACTCGCGCACGAACGATTCGGCGTTCAACCGCCCGAAGGTGGCCGCCTCCACCTGTCGGAATTTCCGCCAAGCCAGAATGTTCGATTCCTCCACGGCCTTGCGAATGCTGTCGCCGTGCGTCCAGCGGCGCAGAAAATAGAAGTAGAAGACGGGTGACGTGCTTTCGCCGGGGTGGCCCACATAGATTTTCGCGCCGAGATCCAGCCAGTGCCGGCCCTGCGGAAGATTGTGGCAACCGGTGTTGTAGACCAGGCGCAGCCGCCGGCGGTGATCGTCGGGCAGGCTCTTCACCCAGTCCACATATTGGTTCGTGTGGGCGAGTAGAAACAAGTCAACCGCGCGATAGCGCCGTAGGGCATGATCCAGTGCGGCAAGGAACGCCTCTTTCTTATCACCCTTCCGTGATTGCGTGAAGTACCACGCGTGGTCGTAATGCCGCGTCAGATAGCGCAGGGTGAAGAGCATCGTGCCCCATTTTTGGAATGGCGTTACATCATCGCGTATCGCCAGCGCCGCGCGATGCTCACGGCCTTCCGGTACAGCGCCGTCCTGAAGGATGCCGTCGCCCAGAAAAGTGTAAACCAAGGCGAACGAGGCCAATGCGAGACCTGTTGCAACGGCGGCGGCATACCGGTTGTTCATATAAGACGCTTCCCTGGCCCAACGGAGACGCCGCTATTGTAGATCGAATTGCGCCGTAAATGACAAGCAAGAACAAAACCAGAGGCGTGGACGGAACATCCATCCCGGCCTCTGGTTTCGCGTACGGGCCGTGGTTATTTCTTTTTCGCAGCCGGTTTCTTCGCGGCGGCTTTTTTCACGGGCGCTTTCTTCGCGGCCGTCTTGCCTTTGCATCCACAAGCCATGTTCGTTCTCCTTTCGTTGGTTGGAACCGTGAACGCTACACTGCATGTTGTATCAGAAAAGAAGAAAAAACGCAATATGTTGTATTCGATCCCCATTTTGCACGCACGAAATGCGGCCAAGAAGCCGCGTCCACGGTAGAAGCGCCCTCTTTCCGCCTACTCGCTGCCGCAATCGAACCAATGCGACCTATCCAAACGTGCAGGCGATCATCATCACCCCACAAGCGGCATCTTTGTCGGTTTTCAGCCATGTTGGCGGGCCTGAGTCATTGGTGGGTGCGAGTGGTTATTGCTTGAGAGCACCGTGTTCTCGGAGTCGTGAAGGTTTCGGAATGTAACGCCGATTTCCAAATCGGCTTGCTGAAACACGACATGCCGATTTGGATATCGGCGCTACAGAGCAGCCATTTTCAATTTGAACACAAGATCTCGTTGCCGGATCCGACATGGATTGCCCGGAAATGCCAATCATCGTGGAAATTCTCATCCTTTGATCTCAAGAACTCGGTACTCTCAAGTTATCGGTTCGGCCCCGAAAAATAAAGCATTCCAATGGCGTTTGAGGATGCGCGGCCCGCTCGCTTGTATCGGTGCGAGGGGGATGGTACGCTGTGCGTGGCGAACATTCAGGAGGATTGGGACATGGCTGAAATAGACAAATATCTGCAAATGATGGTGGAGCACGGCGCATCGGATTTGCATTATTGCACGGGATGCAAGCCGATTTTCCGCAAGGACGGTTCAATCATCCGCCTACGCGAGGATGAGATTGACGCCCAGCGCGCCAAGACGGTTATTTACGAGATCATGCCCCCGCGCAACGAAAAAGAATTCAACGAGACAAACGACACCGATTTCGCCTATGAGGTGCCGGGCGTGGCTCGCTATCGCGTGAACGTTTTCCGGGATCACAAGGGGATTGGCGCGGTGCTGCGCGTTATTCCCTCGCAAATCCTTACGATGGAACAACTCAAACTGCCGGAGTCGGTTCGAAAGTTTTGCGTGCTAAACAAAGGTTTGGTCCTTGTGACGGGGCCGACAGGCAGCGGAAAATCAACGACCCTTGCGGCCATGATCGATCACATTAACAAAACGCGAACCGATCACATCATCACAATCGAAGATCCGATTGAGTTTGTCCATCCGAACCAGCGCTGCCTTGTGAACCAGCGCGAAGTCCATGCACATACGATGAGTTTCAAGAGCGCGTTGCGCGCGGCGCTGCGCGAAGATCCGGATATCGTGCTCGTGGGCGAGATGCGCGATCTCGAAACGACGCGCATTGCGCTCGAAACCGCTGAAACGGGCCATCTGGTCTTCGGAACCCTTCACACCACCACGGCCATTGGCACCATTGACCGTTTGATCGATCAATTTCCCGCCGACGAGCAGCAGCAGATTCGAACCATGCTCGCGTCCACGTTGAAAGGTGTCGTTGCGCAAAATCTGCTCAAGAAGAAGGGAGGCGGACGCGTCGCGGCCATCGAGGTGTTGGTCGTGAATGCCGCTGTCGGCATGCTGATCCGCGAATCCAAGATACCGCAGATCATGAGCATCATGCAGACCGGCAAAAAAGAGGGAATGACCATCCTGAACCAGGAACTGGCCCGGCTGGTCAAGGAGGATTTGGTCGATCCGGACGAGGCGTATCGCAAGGCGGTGGACAAGGCCGACTTGTTAAAACAGTTTGAAACGAACAACATCCGCTTCGATGCGCCGGAGGAGTAGCGTTCAACCCTCGTCCGTGACATAAAACCGGTTTCTCAGGGTCGGGCTTTCGGGGAGATCCGGCGGACCCAGGCGCGAGGCAGTTCGTCGCCGCGCTTGCCGAGTTGGACGCCGATCCATTTGGCGGCATTCACGCAAAGGCTTTGCAGGGCGCAACCGTATCGGCCCTTTGAGATGAAATGCCGGACGTCGTCGCGGACACGGCGCAGGCCGTATCCGAATTCGCCGCCGATTGCCGGATTACGCAGAATGCCCATGCGGGTCAACGACAAACCGTTTTCAAAGGCGAACTGAAATTCTCCCCGGAGGTTGCGCTCATGGCCATGGACGACCGCCGCTTCGGGATCGTAGACGACGCGATAGCCCGCCATGAGCACATCGCGGCACATCCCTTGGTCTTCCGCGAGTACGACGGTTTCGTTGTAGGGAAACCGCTGCCACAATTCGCGGCGAACCGCGCTGTTGGCGTTCGAGAAGCGGAACAGGCCGGGATGGATGCTGCCGGCGGCGGCCAAGTCGCGTACAAAACCTTCCGCCGGATACTCATGTTCCAGGGCGTGGCGGCGCATCGGTCCCATGCCTTCCGGGGGGATTTGCCGTCCATAAACGGCGCCGACTTTTGGATCGTCGAAATGCCGCACGAGGTTGTACAGCCAGCGGGGACCCGTGGGCGCGGCGTCGCCGCTCAGAAAAACGATGACATCGTTTTTCGCGCGTCTGGCGGCGAGATTGCGCGTGCGGCCGTGATGGAACTCTTCCGGCGGGATGACGATGGCCCCCACGCCCTGTTCGCGCATGAACTCGATGGTGCCGTCTGTCGAGCCGCTGTCCACGTAGATGTATTCGACAGGGGCGTCGAATTCCTGTGACAGGATCGTGGGAAATATTCGTTCGATGTTTTTCCGCTCGTTTTTCATCACGAGAACAAGCGAAACGCTGGAAGCCATGGTTGGGAAGATCCTATGATCCGGAGGCGGCGATGCGATTGATGGAGGCTTCGACATCGGCAATGCGATCCGACATCTCTCTGGCGCGGTCTGGACGTCCGGTCGCCGCGAAACACTGGCGGAGATGTTCAAGCAGATATAGATCGTTCGGATAACCCTGCAGGGCCTCTTCATAATACGGGATCGCTTCGGCGTGTTTTCCTGCGCGGAAACAGGCTTCGGCCACGAATCGGGCCATTGCCGGCGAACGGTATCCCTCGTCCATGGCCTGCCGTCCGAATGCCGCCGCCTCATCGTTCCGGCCCAGTTCGATTAGCGCCCAGACCTTGTTGAGCCGGGGTCCCGCCGCGGAACTGTTGCGGGCAAAGGCGCGGTCGTATTCCACGATAGCCTTGTCCCATTGCTTGAGGCGATAATGGATATCGCCCGCCACCTCGTATGGGGCCGGTTCATGTCGGGCTTTCCGTTTGGCTTCCTCGGTTTGGGCGAGCGCCCGCGGAAAATCGTTTTTCTCGACGAAATCCGCAGCGAATCCCAAGTAGGTGCGGTAGTCGTTGGCGCGTAAAATTTGGCCATGCCGGGCCAGCCACGCGGTCAATCCCTCCGCGGCCAGAAATCCCGCCGCAATCAGCACGGCCCATGCCACAAGCACTTTTCGGGTTGTCGCCGCCGGAATCACTGGCATCTATTGTGCGCCTTTTCCGCTAAGCACGATCCGAATCGTGGATATGAGAATCCGGAGATCCGTCATGAGGGAAAGCGTATTGATATATACGAGGTCGTACAACAGGCGATCTTCCGCCTCCGAAAAATACGTGCCGAGCACGTGCGACAGGCACGTCAGCCCGGGGCGCACGGCCAGTCGTTGATCGATTAGCGGCAACGCGGCACGATTCGTTTCGTAAAATTCACGCCACGCCGGACGTGGTCCGATCAGACTCATGTCGCCACGTAAAACATTGAACAATTGCGGGATTTCATCTATACGGTGCTTGCGAATGAAGCGTCCGACAGGCGTAATCCGCGGATCATTTTCCGTCGCAAGCACGTGCCCCGCGTCATTTCGGAGTTCCGGACCCGCCGTCATGGAACGGAATTTATAGATGCGAAAGGGCTTTCCGCCCCGCCCCAGTCGTTCCTGAACGTACAGAATCGGACCGGGCGAGGTCAGTTTGATGGCCAGCGCCGTAACCATGCAAATCGGCAGGGCCGCGAGAAGGCCTGTCGCCGCCGCCGTGAGATCAATCAGGCGTTTCAAGTACAGGTAGGGCGACGCGGCCTGTTGCGACGCCACTTCGATCAAAGGAATGCCGGCGATCGCCTGGAGATGATGGCGCTGAAACAGCATCACGTCACGCAAGGTGGGATGCAGGAAGGTTCGCCGGCAATGTTCCCGGCAAAATTCGATGATCTCGTCGAGTTGTCCGTGGCTGTGTTCTTCGAGTGCGATGATGGCGTCTTCCACGGGCATGAAATTCGGGTTGGATTCTTCTTTGCGACGCCGTACTTTTTCCTTGAGCGCATCAAGCGTGACGAATTGCGCCTCGATGCGGCCGCCGGAACGATTGTTTGCGATGGCCTTGGCGATGCGCTCCGCATTGATTGGGCTTCCCAGAATGAAGAAATACCGATGCATCGTTTGAAATCGCGCGACGACGGATGCGGCATAATAGCGCCAGCAGGCAATTAACACGGCGCCGAGTCCGGCGCTGACGACCAGTTCGCGGCGGGAAATCGTGCGATACTCGGCCGTCAAGACCGAAGTTAGCGCGAAAGAGACCAAGCCGGCGATAGCCGCCGCCAGCACGGCATAATACACTGCATCAAAACGATCCGTGATGCACGAGGTGCGATAACTGCCGGCCATAATCATGGCGGCCGCCAGGATAATCAGGCAAATGAGCCTGTCGCGGTGAAGGGCGAGGAAATCAATCTGCGCCAGGGTGTCCCACCGCGTCAAGGTGGCCAGACTCAGCGCCAACCAATACATCAGCATATCCGTAAGGAAATACAGCAACTGGATTTGCCGTTCCTCGCGAAATACCCATGCGGTCCGATCCACCGATCGCGCCGATTCGCCTAGAACAAGTCCCGTCAACGTGCACACCTCACAGAAATACGCATGCGAAAAGTTGCCTTGTCACCCAAAGAGAGTTCGATTTGCTGGGGACAATTTTACCTTCCCCGCAATGCTAACAGATTGAACCCAATTTTGGCAAGTAATTACCGGCTGTTTTCGTCGGGAAAGACCGCAACCGGTAGCCGGTTGGATTGGATATGCAAGGAGAGTGACAGGGGAGACATGTGCGGTAAACCCTTCGTCTCCATTTCACAGTGTAGTTTCTTTGTCTGCAACTTCTGTGTGTGAAACACGGAAGTTGCGGACAAAGAAATCATGCCCTTGATCGATGTATTGTGGCTGAGCAGCCTTAGGTGTTTTCCTTACGTAGGCCAAGGCGATCCCATTGTCTGTGTCTTTATTGGCACGACCGGGAAAATAGGGTCTCTTGATTGTGACTTTCAGACGGAAAAACGACTATCTGCTCGTTTGGGCATGACGTTTTTATTCAAACGATGAGACGAAAAAGCGTCAACAGTTCGCTTCCAAGGGGTAGATGCGGCATCCATGCCGGGATACTTGCGTGCTGATTGATGTTTCTGAAGCCTTGCGCCGAGAAGATGATTTATGAAAAAATCGTTGTGCGGTGACGAGATGGTGTTGTAGTACGCCAAAATTTCTGTTCATTCTTTCGACGGGCGCCATACCGGAGTCGTGAACGCGGAGGTTTGACTGGTGGCAACAAACGTCACGGAATTCAATGCCTTGATTGTGGGCAGTGATGCCCAAACCCTTTTGCGAGTGCGGGAACATCTCCAGCGCGCGGGCTTTCGCGTGTTTGCAGCCGACAACGGGTGGGATGCACTCAAGAACGTCAAAGAAACGCCGCCCGATATCGTGGTGTCGGAAATTGCCATGCCGGACATGGACGGATGCAGTCTGCGCGAACGGTTCATGCTTGATCCGGGGATACGCGATATCCCGTTCATTTTCCTCACGGAGGACGGCGGGGCGGAACGTCAGATTCGGGCGCTTCGCGCGGGTGTGGATGACTATATTGTCAAACCGTGCGATCCCATTGTGATCGTGGCGCGGGTCGAGGCCGTTTTGTCCCGGCGGCGCACCTACGAGGAACTGGTGCGCGTGGATCCCTTGACGCGCCTGCTCAACCGTCCGAGCGTGGAGATGGAAGTGCGCGAAGATCTGGCACGGCTGATTCGATACCGGCACATCGCTTGTCTGGCGGCCTTGGATGTGGACGATCTGGCGGCCATCAACAAGGAACACGGGCATCCCATGGGCGATCTGATGTTGACCTGTCTGGGGGGCATCATTCTATCCAATGTCCGCAGCGTGGATATTGCTGGACGCCTTCGCGGCGAGGAATTTGTGCTGTATTTGCCCGAAACGGCCGCCGAAGGCGCCAAGACGCTTCTTTTGCGCATCCTCGATCGCTTCGTGGCCTCCGCCGATGCCATTGCCGGCATTACGACGAGTTTCACCGCCGGCATTGTCGAGGCGCCGTCCGGCGGGCAAGACTGGCCCAGCCTGTATGCGCGGGCCATGAAGGCGCTTCGGGACGCCAAAGCGCGGGGACGAGGTGAAATTGTCGTGGCGGAAATGGCCGAATCGGCTGTCTGACGGGGATTGGCATTCCGGCAGGACAACCGGCGCGGCCTTGACGACCGATTCACGTGTTGTCGGGCCGAACATGGAGGAATACAATGCGCATTGCCTTGGATGTCGGCCCGATTACGGCCATGCGCACCGGGGTTGGGAATTACTGCCATTACCTATTGAAGCATCTTCTTGCGCTGGGGACCGGTGACGTCTTTCTTGGATTTTCGTCCGGATCGGTCCGGGTCGAATTAGGCGCCATGGCGCACAAGGTACGGTGTCGTCATTTCCCATTACCGACACGCGTAGTCTACCGATTGTGGGACCATCTGGCTTGGCCGAAGGTGGACACATGGCTCGGCGGCGCGGATATCTACCATGCGACGAATTACTTCCTCGCCCCGACGCAATCGGCGCGGCGTGTGGTGACGATTCACGATCTCGCCTTCATGGCCGCGCCCGAATTGTGCAGTCCGAAAATCAGCGGCCTGTTCGCGAGGCATGTCGGGCGTTTCATCCAGGAAGCGGATGCGGTCATCGCGTGTTCGGAATCCACGAAAGCCGATATATTGAAATTCTGCCCGGTGGATGCGTCGAAGGTCAGGGTCGTGTACGAGGCGGTTGACGAGGACTTTTCGGCCATGGATCGCGACGAGGCCCGGCAACGGGTGCAGGCACAGTTTGCATTGGCGGAGCCGTATATCCTGTTTGTTGGGACTCTTGAACCCCGCAAAAACCTTCCCCTGCTGCTGAAGGCCTTCGCGCGGATTGCGAACGATGTGCCGCATGCGTTGGTTTTGGCGGGCGGCACGGGCTGGAATGCCGGGCCGATCTTCGAAACCATCGAATTGCTGAAACTAGCAGACCGCGTCCGGCTTTTGGGATTTGTGCGGACGACAACCGATCTTTCGGCGCTCTATTCGGCCGCGGACGCCTTTGCGTTTCCATCCCGGTATGAAGGTTTTGGATTGCCCATTCTCGAAGCCATGACCTGCGGATGCCCTGTGGTCGCCGCGGACAATTCCTCGATTCCTGAAGTGGCGGGCGGCGCCGCTCTGTTGTGTCCGGCGGATGACGAGAAACCATTTGCGAAGGCCTTGCGCGCGGCGGTTTCCGACGAAGCCCTCCGTGCGCGGCTTTCCGACGCGGGCCGTGAACAGGCCAAGCGTTTTTCCTGGCGTCTTTGTGCGGAACAAACAATGGCCGTCTACAGGGAGGCCCTGTCCGCTTGAAGCCGTTTTCGTGTGAACGCCACGGCAAGGTTCACATCAACGGCGCGCCGAGAGCGGTTTCGTAGACCGCAATGATATTTTCGAGGGGGACGTCGTCCTGAAAGACGTGCGACGGCGCCAGAATCAGGCCGCCATCCTTGCCGACGATGTCTATCAGACGGCGGGTGGCTTCCCGGACGGTTTTCACCGGCGCGAAGGGCAGGAGATCTTGGGTGTCTATGCCGCCGTTGAAAGTGAGATGCGCCCCGAATTCGCGCTTGAGCTCTTCCGCGTCCATGCCGGCCGCCCGGGCCTGAATCGGATTCAACACGTCCACGCCGATATCAATCAGGTCCGGGATGATCGCGCGGACACTTCCGCAAGAATGGTACTTTACCTTGACACCGTGCGTTTTGCACATGGCGATAAAGGCGGCCATCCGCGGCTTGAGGAACCGTCTCCACATGTCCGGCGCCATGAGAAGACCGTCCTGGCCGCCGACATCGTCGTTGTATTCCATCATGTCCATGTGGCCGTTTGCGGCTTCGAGCACGCGGCGCGCGCGTTCCATCAGGTAGGCCTGCACGTGATCCATGACGGCCTCCGCGCGGGCCGGTTCGCAGGCCAGATCCGATAGAAATTCCCCAAAACCGCGAAGAAACCAGCTGATTTCGAAGATGCCGCGGCTGTGTCCGAGTATCCAATAGTCCGCATGGGCCTTGGCTGTCTCCTCGATGTGCGAATAATCCCACCAGTCCGGCGAAGGCCATGAATGCCGCTCGATATCGGCAACGGTTTCGGCCTTTTGCAAGGGGTTTAGGGCAAGGTCCATGTAGAATCCGCACGACGTTTGGTTGGGCCGAAATCCGACGCCCCAGATGTCGCAATGCACATCGCCGTTGACAATGGCGAGGGTCGGATCCGCATACGCGAGCGATTCGCATGGCCGCGCAAAGTCCGGTCCCACGCCGCGCAGATCCATCCCCAACCGGTCTTCGACGGACGCATGGCCGGACAGTCCGAGCCGTTGGCGCAGTTTTTCAATCACTTCGCCGCGCGCGGAAAAATCGAGCGCGGTGCGGTCGGGTTGCCGGTGTGTGATGGCGGTCCGGACGCGTTCTTTCGCCGTCATGGTTTCTGGCCTGCCCGCATTTTTTCGAGAACGCTGTGGTGGCGTCCGTAGAAAATATAGATGCCCAATCCGGCCGCCAGCCAGAGCAGGAGGCGCAACCAGTTGCTCGACGGCAGGGAGAACATCAGAATGCCGCACAGCAGCGCGCCCATGACCGGCACGAACGCGCCGCCCGGCGCGCGGAACGGGCGTTTGGCGCCGGGCTGAATTTTTCGCATGATAAGCACGGCCAGGCACACAATCACGAAGGCCAGCAACGTGCCGATGTTCACCAGTTCCAACAGGACGCGCAACGGGAAAAACGACGAGAAAAACGCGACCACGATACCCGTCAGAATCGTGGACTTCCACGGCGTTCGGAACGTGGGATGGACGCTGCCGAAGAAACTCGCGGGCAGGAGGCCGTCGCGCGCCATGGCCAGCAAGATGCGCGGCTGGCTCAACATTAGCACCATTTGCACGGATGTGATGCCCGCCAAGGCGCCCAGCGAGACGATGAACGTGGCCCACGGAAGCCCCGCATGCTGGAAGGCCACTGCGACCGGCGCATCTATGTCAATCTTGTCGTAGGGAACCATTCCGGTCAACACAGCCGCCACCGCAATATAGAGGGCGGTGCAGATGAGCAACGAGGCAATGATTCCGATGGGAACGTCACGCTGGGGCTTGCGGGCCTCCTCGGCATGCGTCGAAACGGCGTCGAAGCCGATATAGGCGAAGAAAATAATTCCCGCACCGGCCAGCACGCCCACGGGTTGCCCGGAGGCGCCGCGTCCCCATACGAAGGCTTCTCCGAAGAAACTCAATCCCTTCCATCCATAGGGCGCAAACGGCCGCCAGTTGGCGGGATCGACAAAAAACATGCCTACCACGATGACAAACAGGACGACCAACAGTTTGATGGCCACCATAATCGCATTGAACCCGGCGCTTTCGCGGATGCCGACCACCAGGATAATCGTCAGGATGGCGGAGATGATTAATGCGGGCAGATCGACCAGGGTTCCGGTCATGACGAAATGTCCGGTGGCGGGATCGGTGTTGAACGGTGCGCGGGAAAGAACTTCAGGAATGGAAAGGCCGAACAATCCGATGAAGTTTTGGAAATAGTGGGACCATCCGTGCGCCACAGAGGCCGACGCCATTGTGTATTCGAGCACGAGATCCCATCCGATAATCCATGCAAAGACTTCACCGAGCGTCGTGTAGGCGTAGGTATAGGCCGATCCCGCCACGGGCGCCATCGCGGCGAATTCCGCGTAGCAAAGCGCGGCGAAAATGCATGCGATGCCCGACACGACGAAGGACGCGATAATCGCGGGCCCTGTTTTGTCATGGGCCACCGTTCCCACGATGACGAAGATGCCCGCGCCAATGATCGTGCCGATACCCAGCGCCGTCAGCGAATACGGCCCCAGCACTCGCCGCAACCGGTGGTCGCCGGCCATTTCCTCCATCAGCAGATCGATCGTTTTTCGTGCAAAAAGCCGTTTCATGGTAAAAAAATCCGAACCCCGTCCATGCTTTTCCGGGGGCCAAGAATACGGAGATTGGCCTGCCAAGTCAATCAGACGAAACGTCTTTTTTTGAAGAATTCGAGGGTTTGCAGTTGGCGAACGCTTGACCCCTTGCGATAAATGGAGTAAAACACCCGCAATACTGGACGGTTTTGTCGGCCTTTATTCGGATGGAGTCAACTTAATGCAAAGCACAATTGAGATATATGACACTACCCTTCGCGACGGCGCGCAGGGACCGGGCATCAAATTTTCATCGGGGGATCAGATCCGCATTTTGCGGGCGTTGGACGCGTTCGGAATCACGTTCGTCGAAGGGGGGCAGCCCGGCTCCAATCCCAAAGCGGCGGATTTCTTCAAACAGGCCAAGGACTTGCCGCTCAAGAAGGCGGTGGTTGTAGCCTTTGGCAGCACGCGCCACCCGAAATCCGCCGTCGAAGACGATCCCAATATTCGTGCGCTTCTCGAAGCGGATACGAAAGTCGTTACCATCTTCGCGAAGACTTCGCCTTCGCATACGGCGAACGTCCTGCGTGTTTCGCTGGATCATAATCTACGGATTATTGAGGATTCCGTTTCCTATCTTCGATCGCGGGGCCGCCGGGTGATCGTGGATGCCGAGCATTTTTTCGATGCCTGCCGAGAAGATACCGGATATGCCTTGGCCGCGCTCGAACGCGCCGCGGCGGCCGGCGCCGAAACGTTGGTTCTCTGCGACACGAACGGCGGAACGCTCCCGCATGAAATAGCGGCCGCAATACGAACGGTGCGCGCGCATCTCCCGAAGGTGAAACTGGGCATTCACACGCACAACGACACGGGATGCGCCGTGGCCAATTCAATCATTGCCGTACACGAAGGCGTAACCCATGTGCAAGGCACCATCAACGGGTACGGCGAACGCACCGGCAATGCCAATCTGTCCACCATTATCCCCAATTTGCAACTCAAGATGGGTATTCCGGTTGTCAAGCCCGCACAACTCGCCAATCTGTCCCGCTTGTCGCATTTAGTGGCTGAACTGGCCAACATGACGCCGCGCGACTGCGATCCCTATGTGGGGCGGGATGCCTTCACGCACAAGGCCGGCATGCACGCCGACGCCGTCCGCAAGGAAAAAACGAGTTACGAACATGTGGATCCCGCCGCAGTGGGAAATCGAACGCATGTCGCCATCAGCGAGATGTCCGGACGGGCCAGTCTGCTGCACAAGGCCGCGGACCTCGGCGTCTCGCTCGACAAGGACACGCCCGAAATGCGGAGTATCCTCTCGCGCATCAAAGAACTCGAAAGCCAGGGATACGAATTTGAGGGCGCCGACGCCTCGCTTGAATTGCTCATGCGCAAGGTCAAGGGCCAGCATCGTCGTTTTTTCAAGTTGCATGGATTCCATGCCACGGTAACGCAACAGGGCGACGATCCGCAATCCGTTTCCGAGGCAACGGTCAAGGTCGAGATGCCCGACGGCCTCATCCAGCATACGGTGTCCGAGGGCCACGGCCCCGTTGACGCGCTGAACGGCGCCTTGCGCAAGGCGCTCGAACCCTGTTACCCGGAACTTCGCGCCGTCCATCTGGAAGACTACAAGGTCCGCATCATAGACGCCCAGGCGGCTACCGGCGCGAAGACGCGCGTGATGATCGAGTCGAGCGATTTGCAGGACCGATGGAGCACGGTAGGCGTTTCGGAAAACATCATCAGCGCCTCGTATGCCGCGCTTGTGGACAGCATCGAGTACAAACTGCTTCGAACCCGCGGCCACAGGGCCAAGTAACATTTTGCGAAGCGAGGGAGGCACGCATGCGTTTTTTTCTTGAACTGAATCCGATTGTCCAGGCGTTGCTGGCGACTCTATTTACATGGTTTGTCACGGCGCTGGGCGCCAGCCTGGTTTTTTTTACGCGGACAATCAACCAGCGGCTGCTCGACGGGATGCTGGGCATGGCGGCCGGCGTGATGATTGCCGCGAGTTTCTGGTCGCTGCTTGCGCCGGCCATCGAACTGAGCGGCGAACTGGGTATGCCCGAATGGTTGCCGGCGGCCATTGGCTTCCTCGCGGGAGGCGCCTTTTTGTGGACGGTGGACAAGATACTGCCGCACCTTCATGAGGGTTTCGCCATGTCCGAGGCCGAAGGCATCAAGACGTCTTGGCAGCGCAGCACGCTGCTTGTCCTTGCGATTACGCTGCACAATATCCCGGAAGGACTGGCGGTCGGCGTTGCCTTCGGCGCGGTGGCCCACGGTATTCCGGGCGCGGCGATGGGCGGGGCCATTGCGTTGGCCTTGGGTATCGGCCTGCAGAATTTTCCCGAAGGAGCGGCCGTCTCCATGCCTCTGCGCCGCGAAGGCGCAAGCATGAAAAAAAGTTTCTTTTGCGGGCAGCTTTCCGGCGCGGTGGAGCCGGTGGCGGGCGTCCTGGGGGCGGCGGCGGTGTTGTTCATGCGCCCCATCCTGCCGTATGCGCTGGCGTTTGCGGCCGGCGCCATGATCTTTGTCGTTGTCGAGGAACTCATCCCGGAAGCGCAGCGCAAGGGCGACACCGACATACCGACCGTCGGCGCCATGGCGGGTTTTACCATTATGATGATCCTCGATGTCGCCCTCGGATAGCGGATAGCGTGGCCGGATTGTGCTTTGCTTCCGTACTATGATACTTTCAGATTCATGCGTCCGAAGTGTTCATGGATTCCCCATCTGATGCCAACCCTCTTTTTGGGGGCGCTGGCGTTGGGATGTGTTTCAGCAACTCCGCGTTGGACACCCGATACCGTTGCACTGCCCAAGGAAACGCCGGAGGGTCTTGGGGTTCCGGCGCCTATTGAACAAAGGGCCGAACCTGTTCCGCCTGTTTCCGCGGAAGCCAATCGGGTCAAATTGACACGTGACGGCGCGTTGATTACGGCGTTGCGGAATAATCGCGACATGGATGTTGCACGGTTTGGGCCGCGCATCGGCGAGACATATATACCGGAAGCGCGCGCCGCATTCGATCCGACTTTGCTGGGAACGGTGTCCTACGGCCACATTGCCAATCCGGCCAACGTCGTGGCCGGGATGCCAGGTGTGGTGCGCGCCACCACGACGTCTTCCTCGCTGACCCTTCAGGAAACACTTCCAACAGGAACCCGGTTGTTCCTTTCGGGCGATATGGCCGTGTCGAGCCGGGACGTGCATCAAGGGGAGGCGACCATCGGCATCGAGCAGCCGCTCCTGAAAGGCGCCGGCCTCAACGCCAACCTAGTTGCGTTACGGCAGGCCCGTAACAGGGCCGCCCAAAGCGGGCATGCGTTCAGGGCGGTCGTGCTGGCGACGGTGCGCCAGGTCGAGACGGCCTATTGGAATCTGGCGCTGGCCAACGAGGTGCTCGCCATCCGGCAGTTTGCCTTGAAACTGGCCGATGAACAACTACAACGCGCCGAAAGCCTTTTTGCCGTCGGCAAGGCCATCGAGGGCGATGTGGCGGCGGCGCGCGCCGAAAAAGCGTCGCGCGGCGCGGATTTAACCGACGCCATGGCCGCCATCCGTGCTCAGACCGTGGCGCTCGTCCGGTTGATCAATCCTGGCGGTGCGCAGGCATGGAACGTCGAATTCGACTTGCTGGACGCGCCTGAAACAACCGAGGTGAATGTGGACGCGGACGAGTCCGAAAAGTTGGCGGTTGTCTATCGCCCTGAATTGGCCGAAGCCCGACTCGCCGCCGCCAATGCGGAACTGGCTGTGGCCGGCACGCGAAACGATCGCCTTCCGCAAGTCAACCTCGTCGGAACCTACGGCCGAATCAGCCATGGAACGGAACCGGGAGACGGCATCAACCACTTCGGGGATACGCCGTACGACAACTACCAGATTGGCCTGAATGTCCGCACGCCCATCTTGAACCGCGCGGAGCGTGCGCGCCATACGCGGTCGCGATTGGCCGCCGAACAGGCCAACCGGTCGGTGGCGAACGTCGAGCAGGGCATTGTGTCCGAGGTGCGGCAGGCCGCCATTCAGGTGGCGCGGTATTGGGAACGCATTCCCGCCACCCGTGAAGCCGTTGCCAGCCGGACCGAGCAGTTGCGCGTTGCGCAGGGGCGTTATGAGGCCGGTATGACGACCGAACTGGATCTCATGATTGTCCAGCGTGATCTTATCCAGGCGCGCATCGAAGAGGTCCAAGCGCGAGTTTCCTACATACAGGCGTTGACGGCTTTGTATGCCGCGGAAGGCACGTTGCTTGAGCGGCGCGGCATCGCGCTGGACATGGAGGAAGACCGATGACAACCTGCCGGTATATCCGGTAGTGTGACACGGATATCCGGCCGTTTCGTTCCGGCCGCATGGAGTAAAGCGAATGAGACGAAAGATAACAGCGGTACGGCGGGCGCCCGCAACGGCGGCGATAGTCGTGGCCTGTGTCGTGGCCGGGCTTGGATGCAAGCCGTCTCCTGGCGGTTCAGGCGATCCAAAGCAGGCCGCCAAGCCGCCCGCCCTAGTCAAAGTGGCCATGGCTCGCATTCAATCCGTTCCCATTCTATTGAACGGCATTGGAACCGTCGTCCCCATAACGACGATTCAAGTTCGCGCGCAGGTTGGAGGGGAATTGACGGAGGTTCATTTTACGGAGGGCGACCTTGTTGAAAAGGATCAGATACTGTTCTCGATTGATCCGCGTCCCTACCAAGTGGCGCTTGCCCAAGCCGAGGCCAATCTGGCCAAGATGATCGCCATGGCTGATCAGGCCCGTGCCCAGTGGGCCCGTGACAAGGCGCAAGCCGAAAACGCCCAGGCCGAATTCGAGCGAAACAAGCCGTTGTTGCCGAAAGGCATGGTGTCAAAGGAGGAATTCGACAAGGTCCGCGCCGCTGCGGAGGCGTCGAAGGCCGTTGTGGCCGCATCCGAGGCCGCCATCAAATCCGCCGAGGAGAGCGTTCGCGCCGCCAAGGTGGCCATTGAAGACGCAACGCTCAAACTCGGCTACTGTACCATTCGTTCGCCGATTGGCGGCCGGACCGGCAGCCTGTTGATTCATGCGGGCAACCTTGTGAAAGCCAACGACGCGGCGCCGATGGTCGTCGTCAACCAAATCGCGCCCATTCATGTGTCGTTTACCTTGCCTGAACGCCATTTGGGCGCGGTCCGGGCCGCCATGGCGCAAGGCCCCCTTGACGTCACGGCCCGGCCCCAAGGCGGGGAGGGGAGCGTTGCCGAAGGATCGTTGACGTTTGTGGACAACGAGGTAGACCAGAGCACGGGCACGATACGGTTCAAGGCCGTGTTTCCCAATGAAGACGGGTTGTTGTGGCCGGGACAGTTTGTTCGGGTCTTCCTGAGGGTCGGCGCCCGCGAAAAGGCCGTCGTCGTTCCGTCGCGCGCCGTACAGACGGGCCAGCAGGGCACGTATGTGTATGTGCTGAAAGATGACAAGACCATCGAATTGCGTCCTGTGACCACGGGAGAAAGTCATGAGGATGTAACAATCATCACGGAAGGCGTCGCGGAAAAAGAAACGGTCGTTACCGACGGCCATCTCAAACTGATGCCGGGCGCCACGGCCGTCGTCGCGGATGAAAAGCCGCCCGCGGGAGAAAAGCGGTAATGCACTTTTCCGCGTTGTTCATTCGACGGCCCGTCATGACAACCCTGGTGATGTTGGCCATATTCCTGGCCGGTGTGCTTGGGTATCGCGCGTTGCCCGTCAATGATCTTCCCAATGTGGACTTTCCCACGCTGACCGTGTCCGCCAGTTTGCCGGGGGCGAGCCCTGAAACCATGGCGTCGTCCGTCGCCACGCCACTCGAACGGCAATTCTCGACCATTGCCGGCCTTGACTCGATGAATTCGATCAGCGCGCTCGGTTCCACGCAGATCGCGCTCCAGTTCAGCCTCGAACGAAACATTGACGATGCGGCCCTCGACGTGCAGTCGGCCATCTCGGCCGCTGGACGCGACCTGCCGCGCGACATGCCCCAGCCGCCGTCGTTCCGCAAGTCCAATCCCGCCGACCAACCCATCCTCTATCTCGCGTTGAGCAGCCCGGTTCTGCCGCTGTCCGAAGTCAACGAGTGGGCCGACACCACCATCGCGCAGCGTATTTCGATGGTCAGCGGCGTCGCGCAAGTGCAGGTGTTCGGCTCCCAGAAATACGCGGTTCGGGTCCATCTCGATCCAGAGGCGATGGCCGCGCGCAAAATCGGCATTGATGAGGTCGTGACCGCGATTCAAACCGGAAATGTGAATACCCCGTTGGGGGATTTGCAGGGTGACGCAAAGGCCTTTGTTTTACAGGCCAATGGCCAGTTGTTGGATGCGAAGTCCTATCTGCCCTTGATTGTGGCATGGCGAAACGGCGCGCCTGTGCGCCTGGAAGACATCGGCACGGCGGTGGATAGCGTTGAAAACGACCGTATCGCAGCATGGTACAACAACGAGCGGGGCATCGTCCTTGCCATCCAAAGACAGCCCGGCACAAATACCATTGCCGTCGTGGACGCCATCAAAAAACTGCTGCCCGCGTTTCGCCGGCAGATCCCGGCGTCCGTGAAAATGGAGATCCTTTTCGACCGGTCCGAGTCCATTCGCGAATCGGTGAACGACGTCAAATTCACCCTTGTGCTGGCGATTGCGCTCGTCATACTGGTCATTTTTTTGTTTCTGCGCAATATCACGGCGACCGTCATTCCGAGCCTCGCACTGATTCTCTCGCTCGTGGGCACGTTTGCCGTCATGCGCCTGCTCGACTACAGCGTGGACAACCTTTCGCTCATGGCGCTGACGCTCAGCGTGGGGTTCGTCGTGGACGATGCGATCGTCATGATCGAAAACATCGTCCGGCACATGGAAAAAGGCGAAACGCCCCGGGAGGCCTCCTATCGCGGTTCGGGCGAAATCGGGTTTACGATTCTTTCGATGACTCTCTCGCTGACGGCCGTTTTCATTCCGGTCCTGTTCATGGGCGGACTCATCGGACGCCTCCTCAATGAGTTCGCCGTGACCATCAGCGTCGCCATTCTCATTTCCGGATTCATCTCGCTGACGCAGACGCCGATGTTGTGCAGCCGTTTTCTTCGGCCAAGCGCCAACGCCTCGCACGGCCTGCTGTACAACGTGCTCGAAAAGATGTTCAACGGCATGTTGGCGGTGTACGACTGGAGCCTTCGGATCGCCATCCGCCATCGCCTGATTACGGTCCTTACGCTCATCCCGTTGCTCGCGGGAACCCTTTACCTGTTTCGCGTTCTGCCGAAAGGCTTCATTCCAGCCGAAGACACCGGGCAAGTGGTGTGTTCCACCGAGGGTCCCCAAGGGATTTCCTTCACGGACATGCGGCGTCACCAGACGGCCCTTGCCGAAATCGTCGCGCAGGATCCGGCCGTGGCCGGTTTCATGTCGTCCGTCGGGGGCGGCGGCATGACGCAAGGCAACAATTCGGGCCGGATGTTCATGCGCTTGAAACCTCGCCACGAACGGGATTCCGTGGACGATTTTATCCAGCGAATGCGCATCAAACTCGCGCAGGAGCCCGGCATTCGCGCCTTCATGCAGAATCGCCCCAGCATCACCATCGGCGGCCAGGCGACAAAAAGCCTTTACCAATTCACGCTGCAATCGCCCGACACGGACGAACTTTACCGCTTTGCGCCCATGCTGGAAGCCCGGGTGCGCGATATTCCCGGCCTACAGGACGTAACCACGGATCTGCAACTGTCCAATCCGGAACTTGAAATCGAAATTGATCGCGACAAGGCCTCGGCGCTCGGCATTACCGCCGCACAAATTGAAAACGCATTGTATGCGGCGTACGGTTCGCGACAGATATCCACTATCTTCGCGCCCAACAACCAATATCGCGTTGTCGTCGAACTCAAGCCCGAATACCGGCTTGATCCCCATGCGCTTTCGATGCTTTATGTCCGTTCCAATACGGGTCGCCTTGTTCCCGTCAACACGATTGCGTCGCTTCGCCCATCCGTGGGACCCCTTATCGTTACCCACCTCGGCCAGCTTCCATCCGCCACCCTATCCTTCAACCTCCAGCCCGGATTTTCCTTGGGCGAAGCCGTTGACAAGGTCAATGACGTTGCCCGGCAAGTGCTGCCGGACTCCATTACAACCAGTTTCCAGGGCACGGCGCAGGCGTTTCGTTCTTCGATGGCCGGCATGGGGGTTCTGGTGATCGCCGCCATTGTCGCCATCTACATCGTCCTCGGCATCCTGTACGAAAGTTTCATCCATCCCCTCACGATTCTTTCCGGATTGCCCGCCGCCGGCGTCGGCGCGCTTGCCACCCTGTTGTTGTTCGGCGCGGAACTCAATATTTTCTCCCTCGTCGGCGTGATCATGCTTATCGGCATTGTGAAGAAAAACGCCATCATGATGGTGGACTTTGCCATCGAGGCGCAAAAAGACCCCAACGTCAGCGCGCATGACGCCATCTATCACGCCTGCCTCACGCGGTTCCGACCCATCATGATGACGACCATGGCCGCCCTGATGGGCACCTTGCCGATTGCGCTCGGTATGGGCGCCGGATCCGAATCGCGCCGTCCGCTCGGACTCGCCGTTGTCGGCGGATTGATCGTTTCCCAGATGCTTACGCTCTATATCACCCCCGCCGTGTATCTTTACATGGAAGCTGTGCGCCGGCGGCTTTCGCGCAATAAACCGGAAAAGGCCCTTTCATAAGGCGGATGTTCTTGTATTACCGAATTGCAAGAATGTCTTTCGCGGTTTCGACGACGGTCTCCACAGTGATACGGGTCATGCACCGGTGATCGGTTTCGCAGACGGGTTTCTGGCACGGGCCGCAGTCTACATCCACCCGGACGACGCGACCGCGTTCGTATGGGCTGTGGGTATAAAGGGGTGAAGTGGGTCCCATGATGCAGAGTACGGGCACATGGAAGGCGATGGCGACATGGCGCGGCCCGCTGTCGTTGCCGATGAGGAGATCGAGTTGCGAGATCGCGGCCTTGAGACGCCCGACCGATCCTTGGCCATCGAGTTGAACGACGGGATTTTTTGCGGCCTCGAGAAACTGCCGCCTGAGTGCGTCTTCACCCGGGCCGGTCAGCAACAGGCATTCGGCGGACACGTCGTTGTAAAGCGCGTCCGCCACCGCCGCAAACCGTTCGACGGGCCAGCGTTTGCTTGGGCCGAAGGCCGCGCCGGGCGCAATGCCAATGCGCGGTCCGCCCCCCTGGAACAGCGATCGGATTCGCCCGGCTTCCACGGGATCCGCATGCAGTTCAAGTCCGCCTTTATCGTCTTCGCATCCGATCTTTGCGACGAGGCGAAGGTATTCCTCCGCTGTATAGATGGGAACCCGTTTGCCCTCTTCGCGCGGAAACGCGACCGCTCGCGTGAGCAAGACGGTCCGTCCGTTGCAGGCATACCCCACGCGGCGGCGCGATCCCGTGAGCCGCGCAAGCAGGGCCGCGCGAAATGAATGCGGAAACACCACCGTCAAATCGCGGGCAAAGGGCCGCAACTTGATCGCGGTGCGCACCAGCGCGGACAGCGGGGCGTGCGCCGGAAAGGGAACAATCCGGCGAAACCACGGAAGCCCTTCGAGCAAATCGCACGCCGACGGAACACCCGCGACCGTGAAAGCGCCGAAACGCCGGTGCATAGCCCGAAGCGCGGGCGTGCACATCGCCACGTCGCCCAGCCAGTTCGGCACGATCGCAAGGACGGATTTTTCGGATAACACAGCCATTTCGCCTCGTATCAGACCTATCCAATGCGCCACAGGATAGCAGGATTTAGGGAATGAGAGGAAACCGGTCCGCTATCCGCGTCTAATGACGGGTTTGGGCGGGCAAGATATCTGAAAGCCGACCAAGATGCCGCTTCTACCATGGACGCGGCATCCTTCCCGCGTTCCTTGTGTGCGGCCCGGAGCCTGTAGGGGGCATTTTTTCGGCCGATGACGCGATGTGGACAGCCGTCCTTTGCATTGGTGTACAATGGGTCCGGTAAACGGACAAACGCGGAGGGTGGGCCATGCCGGACAAAGTCGTGTTGTTTACGGGCGCGGGCGGTTTCCTGGGGCGCTATATCCTGCGCCATTATCTCGACGAGACGGATTACGATCTTTATCTGCTTGAACAGGGGCCGTTTCTCAACAGACTTAAGGCGCATTTGGATGCAACGGTCAAGGATCCGAAACGTCGCGCGGCGGCGCGGGTCATTGACGGCGACATCACAAAACCGGGGCTTGGCCTCGACCCGGCCCTGCAGGATGAACTCCGCGGGCGCGTTACGCATGCCATCCATTTGGCCGCGCTGTACAACCTCTCCGTAACACGGGACGTCGCCATGCGCATCAATGTGGACGGCACGAAAAACCTGCTCGATTTCCTGGAAACGATAGGGCCGTTTAAAAAACTCGCCCACACGAGCACGCTGGCTGTCGCGGGGACGCACGTGGGGGCGTTTTCGGAGGATGATTTCGACAAAGGGCAAAAGTTCAAGAACTATTACGAGGAAACGAAATTCCTCAGCGAGAAACTCGTGCGCGAACGTTGGATGGACAAGGTTCCCGCAGTGGTCATGCGGCCGTCGGTGGTCGTGGGCGACTCGAAGACAGGATATATCGAAAAGATTGACGGGCCGTACTACGCGATGATCACGGTCGCGCGCGGGCTGCACTGGATGGTGCCGGATTCCGGCCCGACCAAATGCCACATTGCGCCGGTGGACTTTGTGACGGACGGATTTTTCGCGCTTTTTGAAAAGGGGGACGCGCCTCCGGGAACGGTCTATTCGCTGATGGATCCGAATCCGATCACGTATAACGACTTTTTGGATTTGATCTGCGACCGGTGGCCGAAACGCCGGCCCTTGTTCCACGTGTCCCCGCGTTTGATGGCGCCCATAGCGCGCACGAAATTGTTCGAGATACTGACCGGTATCCCGTGGACGGCGTTTCTCTACGCGGGACAGCCGATTGACTACAATCTGGAAAAGAGCACGGCGGCGCTGGCGCGTCTGGGCATAAGTTGCCCGCCGGTGTCTTCGTATGTGGATGTCATGATTCGGTACTTCCGCGAACATTATCACGACGCGAATGTGCGCCGGGAAAACTGGTGGAAATAGACGCCCGGTCGCGAGAAGAAATGCCGGACGTGCGGGGAGGATGCCATGGCGAAGAATGTGTGGACGCCCGCGGAACGTGTTTTCCGCGGGTGGATGTTGATTAGCGCCGGGATGTACGCGCTGGGCGCGGCCGCTTTTCTGGTGATTGGCGCATCCATTCCCGGAGTTATCAACGCGATCAGCCGGTACACGCTGCCCTTGCCGCTGTACCCGATGCCCACCGATGCGCCCGAAGGCGCGTTCTGGCGGATCTTGTCGGTTTCCATGATGGCAATGTTAACGTGGATTTCCGTGCAGGCGTACCGCGACCCGCGCCGTCATGGGAACATGATTCCGATCCTGCTTCTCTCGAAGACCTGCTCGACCGCGTGTTACACCGTCTTTTTCATACGGCACGGCCATCTGGCCTACATGGTGGGATTTCTTACGGACGGCCCGATCTTTCTGGTCACGGCGCTATTGTGGTATGCCGCCGCCGGGGGGGAACGAAATCTAACGCGCGGCGAGGATCGCATCCTTGCGGCCCTTGGAGAAGCTTTTATGCCACGGGGCGGCCGGTTCGACTTGGGATTCGCGGACGTTCGGGAAGCGAGCCTCGACGGCACAACCCGGATGCTGGCGGTGATGGATGTGCCAACGTTGCTGGCCATGCGCCTGTCGCTCCATTTCCTCAACTGGACGCCGGTTCCGGCGTTCGGACGCCGCTTGGTCTCTTTATCCGCGGATCGGCGCGCCGAATGGCTGATGCGCCTCGAGGCGCGGCGCAGTGTGATGCTGCGCACATGCGTCATAATTGCCAAAGTGCTGATCCTGGTGCCTTTCTTCGAACAACCTGAGGCCATGGATGCCGTGGGATACGATCCCGCTGCGAGGGTACGCCCATGAAGACCATGACCTATTATTGCAAAGCGGCCGTTATTGGAACGGGTGCGGGCGGGGCCGTGGCCGGCGCCACGCTGGCCGAAGCCGGCATTGACACCATTCTTGTCGAACAGGGCGGCGTCCACGGCACCGCCGGGCACCAAGGAGTCCTCGACGGTCTCACGAACATGTACGCCGACGCCGCGATGACCGTGGCGCTTGGGCGCCCGTTCATTCCCATGCCCATCGGAAAGGCCGTGGGCGGTTCGACCATTATCAATAGTTCGACCTGTTTTCGTCCGCCGCGCGACCGGGTTGCGGCGTGGGGGGGGCCTTCTTACGAGGAACTGGAACCGTTTTTTTCGGACATTGAGGAGAGCATTTCCGTAACGACCGTGGACACGGAAATCCTGGGCGGAAACGGCCGTATCCTCAAGCGCGGATGTGACGCCCTCGGCGTCGAACTGAAGCCGTTGCGACACAATATTCGCGACTGCAAGGGGCGCGGCCAGTGCCAGTACGGTTGTCCCGAAGGCGCCAAGCAGAGTATGGAAAAGAATTTTATTCCGCGAGCGCTGGGGGCGGGCGCCCGGCTTCTAGCAGGGCGCCGGGTGGACCGGCTTCTGATGAATGACGGGAAGGCGGTGGGAGTGGCCGGCCAAGGCCCGGAGGGGCGATTTGAGATTCGAGCGGACGTCATCGTGCTTGCGATGGGCGCGTTTCAGACCCCGGCGTTTCTGTTGCGGAACGATGTGGCCAACTCATCGGAACGCGTGGGACGCGGCTTGCATGTGCATCCAGCAACCCGGGTATTGGCCGAGATGGACGAAATCGTGGACGGGTTCAAGGGGTTGCCCCAAGGAGCCTATGTTGACCGCTGGGCCGATCGCGGCATCATGCTGGAAGGCATTTTTACACCGCCCGGCCTCATGATTGCCGGCGCGCCCGGCGCGGGCCATGCCCTCAAGAATCTCGCGGCCGATTACCGGCGCCTGTCCGGATTCGGCGTGATGGTTGCCGATACGGCGTCGGGCCGCGTGTTGCGGGGGCGCTTCGGCCTGCCCTTTATTGTGCTGTATCAGACAAGCCGGCGCGACGCGGAAACGATGCGGTTCGGCATTGCGCGGCTGGCCGAAATCTTTTTTGCCGCCGGAGCCAAAAGGGTCTTCACCAATTTCCTTCCCATGATGTCCCTTGAATCGCCCGGCGATCTCAAGGCGTTCGAGTCCGCGCCCGTGAAACCGTCCTATCTCGAAATGATGGCGTTTCACCCGCTCGGCACGTGCCGCATGGGTTCATCGCCCGCCGATTCGGTCGTTGATTTCGACTTGGCCGCCCACGACGTTCCCAATCTCTACATTATGGACGGCTCGGTGGTGCCCGGTTCGCTGGGCGTCAATCCGCAAATTACCATCATGGGCCTTGCGCTTCGCGCCGCGCGCCGTCTGGCTGCACGATTGCGCGCATAATTCGGAACGGGATGGCGGACACGTTTCGGGTTTACGTTTCGTCGCCGGATTCTTCCCGGAGCGCATGGGCGATGCGATTGAGGGCGTGAAAGAACTCGCGCTGTTGGGCCTCGTAATCTTCCTCGGCCTGTTTGATCGCTTTCTCGGCTTGGATCCGTTCGTTTTCGAGTTCGCACGCAAAGGACATTGCCGCGGACAGGGCTGTCAGCAGACTATCCACGCGGGGACTTTTTTTCTCGATTTCTTCAAGACGGGCATTGACCTGTTCGGCAATGCGTAGGGTGGTCTCCTCGTCGGTGAAAACCGGAACGTTAAGACGCATGCGGCCCACGACGACTTCAACGGTCTCCGGTTTCATGCGCGAATCTCCGCCGTCAGGGCTTCGGTGTATTCCAGGATTTTGGCGAGGCGTTGCTCAATCTCTTCCTGCATGGCCTTGTGGCGATCATTCTCCAATTTTAGTGTGGCATACTCATCCATGCGTTCCTTGAATACGGCGAGTTCCTTGGATTGCGACCAAAGGCGTGTTTGCATCTCGTCGCGCGCGGCCGTGATTTTTTTCAGTTGCCGTTGTGTTTCATGCAAATCGGTCTTGAGATCCTTGATGTCCCGGAGGATTTGCTTGATTTGTTGGGCGAGCAACGGATTCATTGGCGGGATTCGGGCTTCGGATTTCGGGTTTCGGGGTGGCAAACGGGGCTTTCGTGCGCGTACTCGTACTCGTGCTTGCACTCGAAAACGCGAGATGGCATGAAATTTCTCTGTCCCAGGTTCTGTTCTTGATTACGAATTGTCATGAGCCCGTGGGGCGCCCCGGTGGGGGTGAAAAAGCGTTCTATTGTATTCTCTGGAAAATGATTGAAAATATTCGTAATTCATTATTTCGATTACGAGTACGATCACAAAAAGTACGGAAAGGATCAGAAAGGGCATCTTGTCCGCATTGATGCTCCATTCCCTAAACACCAAACCCCATGACAATGCAGGCTTACCCATCGGCTAACGCAACTCCGCGGCAAATCCCGTCTGTAACCGTTTCAAAATGCGGTCCCATGCCTTTTGTGTTTCGGCATCGGTCAAGGTTTTTTCATTGGATTGAAACACGAGGCTCAAGGCCACGCTTTTTTTGCCGTCGGGCACCTGTTTGCCGGCGTAGACGTCGAAAATCTCGACGGAGACCAGCCATTTGCCCCCCGTTTCCAGTGCCGCGTCGCGCAGCGCCCCCGCCGGGACCTCCATGTCCACCAAAACCGCCAGATCACGACGTGACGGCGGGAAGGACGGAATGGGTTCAAACCGTTTGATCGGGATGGGCGTGCTGATTAGAGTTTCGAGATCCAGTTCGCAGACAAAAACAGGTTGATCAATGTCGTACGTTTTTAGGATTGCCTCCCGGACCTCGCCCAACCGGCCGATTGTCTTGCCGTTTACGACAACTTTGCCGCACTGCCCCGGCTGGAAAGGTCCGAATGTGTCGTCTTCAAAGACCGCCTTTGTCGCAAAATAATCCAAAACGGCTTCCGTGTATCCCTTGAGATCGTGGAAATCGAGCGCCAATTGGGGGCGACTCCATTGCTTCGGTCCGTTTTTTCCGCATAGGACGATGCCCGCGCGCATCTCCTGTTTCGGCAGGGGCTGGCCGGGCCTAGGACGGTAAACGGGGCCGATTTCGAAGGCCATGATGTCCGGATTGCCATGGCGAACATTCCGGGAAACGGTGTTGAACAGGCCGGGAATCAGCGAACTGCGCATGGTGGCGAGTTTTTCCGACAACGGGTTTTGGAGGACGACCATTTCCTGGAACGATTCGTCCAATCCACTTTTTGACACATCGTCCGCACAACTGAAGGTCCAGTTGAAGAACTCGGTCAGACCCAATCCGGTCAGATAGCGCCGGAGGTCGCGTATGATGTTTTCGCCCGGTGCAAAGACTTCCCCGCTCTGGCGGATGAAGGGCAATGTGGCGGCTATCCGGTCATAACCATGGAACCGCGCGATTTCCTCGATGAGATCCGCCTCCTGCGAGGCGTCGTGCCGCCATGATGGAACTTTTACGGTGCAGGAAACGTCATCGGACGCGACAATTGCAAATCCGAGGCGTTCGATGATGCCTCGTTGCGATTCGGGTTCCACCGGTGTCCCCAGCAGGGCGTTGGAACGGCTGTAACGGAGAGTAATATGCTTCGGGGACGGCTTGATCGGGTTTTCGTCCAGTACATTCCGGGCGATTCGGGCGCCCGCCAGTTGCTGCATGAGCATAGCCGCCCGATTACACGCATAATAGGCCATGTCGAAATCCGCGCCACGCTGGAAACGCATCGAGGCCTCGGTTTGCATGCCAAGCGTTCGCGCGGTCTTGCGAATGGACGAGGGATTGAACACCGCGCTTTCGAGAAAGATGGCGCGCGTGCCGTCGTTCACTTCGCTGTCCTTCCCGCCCATGATCCCCGCGACGGCCACCGGGACTTCCGCATCGGCGATGATCAGCATGTCGCCGCCGAGTTTCCGTTCCTCGCCGTCAATGCTGACCATTGTTTCTCCAGGCTTTGCCCGGCGCACCACGATGCGGTTCTCCCGCAGCAGCGCATAATCGAACGCATGGAGGGGATGGCCGGTTTCCATCAGGACATAATTCGTAATGTCCACAATGTTGCTAATGGGGCGCTGGCCCGCCGCGATCAATCGCCGGCACATCCACTGTGGCGACGGCCCGACCTGCACGTCCATCAGGACACGTCCTAAGTACCGCGGACACAGGTCCGGATCTTGGATGGTCACCGAAGACAATGACGAGACTTCTTCCGCGGATTCAATGAATTGCAGGGTGGGAATGCGCAGTTCGAGGCCATAGTACGCCGCCAATTCGCGGGCCACGCCGATCATGCAGGCCCAATCGCCCCGGTTGGGCGTTACTTCTATCTCGAAAATGACGTCATCCAACCCAAGAAGCGGTATGGCATCCTCTCCAACCGCCGTGTCCGGGGGAAGAATCATTAGACCGGTATGATCCTCGCCGAGTCCGAGTTCGCGGGCCGAGCACATCATGCCCTGCGATTCGACACCGCGCATCTTGCGCGCGCCAATCTCGAAACTTTCGGCCAAGACCGCGCCGACGACGGCTGTGGGGACAATATCCCCCGCTTTCATGTTTTTTGCGCCGCATACGATCTGCAACGGTTCGGAACGCCCGATGTCCGTCTTGCATACCACTAATTTATCCGCATTCGGATGCGGATCAATGCTCAGGATGCGGCCCGTGAAGATGTTCTTCATCCCCGCGCCGGGACGTTCAACGGCCTCGATTTCGATGCCGAGCATGGTCAGACGTTCGGCCAATTCGTCGGGACCGACGGGGAGGTCAACATATTCACGCAGCCAATTCAGGGACACCCGCATGAAACATTCTCCGTTTTGTTAGAACTGTTCACAGAAGCGCAAGTCGTTTTCGTAGATAAGTCCGATGCTGTCAATCGCGTGTTTCAGCATCGCGATGCGGTCCACGCCCAAACCGAAGGCATAGCCCGTGTATTGTTCATAGTCGTATTTCGCGTGGCGGAACACTTCGGGATGAACCATGCCGCATCCGAGGATTTCCAGCCAGCCGCTGTTTTTGCAGACGCGGCATCCGGCGCCCTTGCATACGGTGCATGAGATGTCCACTTCCGCCGACGGTTCGGTGAAGGGGAAGAAGTGCGGGCGGAACCGGACCTTCGTGTCGCGCGAGAAGAAGGAGTGGATAAAGTGCATCAACGTGCCCTTCAGGTCGGCGAAGGTGATGCCCCTGTCCACGAGCAGTCCCTCCAGTTGGAAGAACATGGGGCTATGGCTCGCATCGTAGTCCACCCGGTAAACCCGGCCCGGGGCGACAATGGCCACGGGCGGTTGAGTGCGTTCCATGACGCGCATCTGGACCGGGGAGGTGTGCGTGCGCAATACGACGCCCGGCGACACGAAGAACGTGTCGTGCGAGTCGCGGGCCGGATGATCCGCCGGCGTGTTCAAACAATCGAAATTATAATACTCGGTTTCGATGTCCGGACCGGTGGCCACCTGAAAACCCATGTCTTGGAAAATGCGGAGAATCTCTTCGGTTACCCTGGGGATCACATGCATGTGACCACGCGGTGGACGGCGTCCCGGCAGCGACAGGTCCACCCGGTTTGACTTGGCCTTGCGATCCGCTTCGATGGCGGCGATTTCAGCGGCCCGTTTTTCGATGGCCTCCCCGATGACACGCTTGGCCTCATTGGCGGCCTGTCCCATGGCCGGACGTTCTTCGGCGGGCACTTGCGCCAGTCCCCGCAGCGCTTCCGTCACGAGTCCCTTTCGTCCAAGGTACTTGACGCGTAATTCCTCGATGGCCTGCAATGATGCGGCGTTTGCGGCGGATTCAAGCGCCTCCCGTGCAATTTGTTCCAATTTTGCTTTCATGAAAAGCCCTTACCCATCAACTTTGTAAAAAAAACACCCGTTATCCTGGATAATGCGGACATTGCCTCGCAAGACTAAACGAACAGGGCCGTTCCAATTCGTACTTGGGTGGCCCCTTCTTCAACGGCCACCTCAAAATCGTTCGACATCCCCATGGAGCGTTCCGGCAAACCGAAGCGGTCCGCCAACTCGCGCAAACGGGCAAATACCGGCCGCACGATTTCCGGATTGTCCACCAAGGGCGCCATGGTCATAAGTCCCTGAACTTGGATATACCGCAATTGCGCCATGCGGTGCAAGGCGGATTCAATCGTTTCCGGGGTGAAGCCGTGCTTTGTTTCCTCGCCCGACACGTTGACTTCCACGAGTACAGGCATGATTTTCCCGGCCTCTCCGGCCCGCTGATCCAACGCTTCGGCCAATTCGAGACGATCCACCGAGTCCACGCAATCGAACAAGGCCACCACATCGCGCGTCTTTCGGCGCTGCACGCTTCCAATCATGTGCCATGTTGCCGGCGCCGCTGCCGCCTCGATTTTCCCGCGCGCATCCTCGACGCGGTTTTCGCCGAAATCCCGGATACCCAAATCGAGCAATATGCGCACCTCGGCCAATGATACAGTCTTCGTCACAGCAATAAGCCGAATGCTGTCCGGCGGGCGTTGCGCACGATTCGCCGCCTCGGTGATTCGTTTCTGAATCGCCGCAAGGTTCATGCGAATGCGGTCGTGCAAAACGTCCATCCAAACGTGCTTCCCAAAGAAAAAAGGTTATTTCCCGCGTGTGGGGCGGACGGGAACTCGGTTTCCCATGGGCGGCATCCTCGCAAAGACTACTTCGGCTGTTCGACGGGCGCGTTCCGGTATTTCTCGGCTTCTTCGCGCCGAAGAACCGCCTTCTTTTCGGACAACGACAACGGTATGCCCGCCTTGAGTTTTACGTCAATAATCATCTTGAGCGCTTCCTCGGCAAACGGGGCGCTTTTAGACCATGCATTCTGGAGGACGGCGATGGCCTCGAGGTAACGTTCTTCCTCGATGAGTTTTATGGCCTCCATACGCATGATGCGGCCCAGGGCAAAACTGTCCGGTTCGTCGGGACCTTCAGTCATTTCTTTCCAAATATCCATGGCCTCGGCCCGCAGGCGTTCGGCTTCATGGCGCGCCGCTTCAGCCTGCGCCGGATCCGAATCCTTCAGTGCGTTCGCCCGTTCCAAGGCTTTTTCGGCATTCCGTTCCCGAATAAGGCCGTCGTTTCGTGCGATGAACCGCCGCGCTTTCGGTTCCTCGGTTACGTTGCCGAGATTCTTGTTCAGGTAATCGGTCCAACCGGCCTTGGCCTCCTCGTATTGCCCGTTCAATTCGAAGCAGATGTACAACTGCCGGGGCACCCAGCGGTCGTGCCGGTGGCGGATGGCTTCCGAGAGGTATTTGACCGCATTGGCGTAATCCTTAAGTTTTTCCTTGTAAATCGAGAAACCCAGATCGAAATAGAGTTTGTAGTTACGGGGATTTTTGCGAATGCCGTCCTTTAAAAAATCGATCGCGAGATAGTAATAGGTTTCTTTTTCGCCAAGCCGGACGCCGTATTTCGGGTTGAACTTCTTGAGCGGTTCAGGCGTGTCGGGCATTTTGGCCGTGGCGTTGTAGGCCAGATGCCACGAACCCAGCAGATAGGCGTCTACAAAGGTCGGATCCAGTTTCACGCAGGTCTGCATGAGCGGAATCATGCGGTGCATGAGGCCCTGGTGCCAATATTTGTCCACCTGAAGCCACACGAAATTTGCCGCGACCTTACGGAAACCGAAGAAGATGTTGCTCAAACCGACATTGCCACCCTCGCCGGAATAAATCTGGTTCGGGTCGAATTCGGACGACACTCCCATGAGTTTGCCCTCGCGCAGGAAGGCGAGGAAATCCCTCCGTTCGGCGTCCAGCACGGGGCTTCGCGCCAGATCCCAGACGATGCGATCGTTGGTTTCGTCTTTTGTGAGGGCGACCAGCCGGGAAATTGCATTGCCCTTTTCGTCCACGGTTTCCAAGGGCGTCGTGATGTGCGGTTCGACGGCCTGCTGAACGCGGTCGAACAGTTCGCGATCCTTCATACGCGCGGCTTCGGGGTCCGTTTCGCCTGTCTTGGCAAACATGCGCAGTTGCGTTGCTTCCGCGAGAATCCAGCGGTAGAACATCTCGGATTCGCGCAGAAAACCGACGCGCCGGCCCTGGTAAGCGCCGAGCGCAAGCATGATTGCGATCAGGATCGCAAGGGGGATGTTCGAGGTCTTCTTCATGTAACGATTAAAATTCCTTCCGGCGGAAGACCCACTGGGCAATCAGGAAGCCGGCAACGGCATAGACAAGTCCATAGACGACCAGATTGGCAATCATGAGGTCCCGGGGTGGATCGTTGGGCTGCAAATAGAGGATCTGATCCTTGAGACTGAAATTTTGCAGGTTGGGTAAAACCTGATACAGCCCGTAGGCAAGCTTGCCAATCAGCGCGTCGAAATATTCGCCGGTCTGCCCGGCCCGCACATAAACGTCCTTCAGATATTCCGTCAGATTGCCCGTGATGTAAATAAAAAGCCCCGCGATGGTCGGCAGGACCGCGGACGTGGCAGTGCAGGACACCGCAAAGGTGAACGCGGACACGATCAGGAATTGGAAATAGGTCAGGAACACGGACCATAGCAGCAGGGTCGGCATGATGCGCTGGCGCATGTACAACGCGATGAAAAACAGCGCGCCCATCAACAATAGATTGATGATGACGATCAATTGCACGCCGATGAATTTGCCCAGCAGATATTGAAAGCGCCGGACGGGTTTCGACAGCACCGTGTAAATGACCTTGTTTTCGACTTCGGAAGGCACGACCGAGGCGCTGATGAATATCGTAATCAGCACGCCAAAGATCGCGATGGCGGTCACGCAGATGTCCTTGACCAGTTTCGCCTCGACGTCCGTCTGGGCGTCGCCGATGGCGGTCTGCGTAAGAAACGCCGTCATGAAACTCGAACCGACGATGACCATGATGCTCAGGATAAGGAACCCGATCAGCGTTTTCTTGCGCATGCCTTCGCGCCAGGTATAAACGGCGATGGTCCACGGACCTCTCATATACTCGATTGCTTTGCCCATCACGAACCTCTCTTCGTGTTCTTGGCGCCGCCGACCACGCGGACGAACAGTTCTTCCAGCGTTTCCCGCCTCGGCGCAATCGCCTGAAGCGTAACGCCGGTGCTCCGGCACACCTCCAATGCCTGATAGACCGACATGGCATCCGGCACGCGAAGCGCGGCGCGGTTTTCAACGACATCTTCGACTTCCAACCCCTTGCCGCGGAAGAGTTCAATCGTTTCCGGGGTGGCGCCATCCACCTGAACTACCACTTCGCGGTTGACCAGGAGTTCGTCCAGCGTTCCCAGGGTTTGCAGGACGCCTTCATAAAGGATGCCGACCCGGTCGCTGATCAATTCGACTTCCAAAAGTTCGTGCGAAGAAATCAAAAGCGTCTTGCCCTTGTCGCGGAGATTGGCGAGAATATCGCGAATTTCCTTTCGGGCGATCGGATCGAGCCCCGTTGTCGGTTCGTCCAGAATGAGAATTTGCGGATCGCTCAGGAGGGCCTGCGCCAGTCCGATGCGCTGCCGCATCCCCTTCGAATAGCCGCGAATGAGCCGTTTGCGCGCGCGCGACATGCCCACAATCTCAAGCGTTTCGTCAATGCGCCGGCGCAAATCCGCGCCGCGAAGACCGTAGAGATGCCCATAGAATTTGAGCACCTCCTCGCCCTTGAGAAAGTCGGGGTAATAGGCCCCTTCGGGCAAATAGCCGATCTGGCGGCGGACCTCGGCGGATCCGATATCCTTGCTGCCAAGGATTTCCATGTCGCCTGAAGTCGGAAAAATGAGGCCCAGCAGCAACTTGATTGTCGTGGTTTTTCCGGATCCATTCGGGCCGAGGTATCCGAAAATCTCGCCTGAATGAATGGTGAGATTCAGGTTGTTCAGCGCATGAACGTCCTGGCCGCGCAAGGCTGCTTCGTAGATTTTCGTCAGATTCTGTGTTTGAATCACTACGGACACGGACTTGAGCCTTTCGTCCCGGCCACATGAACGTCTTGCCGGAAAGTGTTCGGTTTCCCAATGGCAACAGTGGCAAAATGATAGCAGACAACCGCGCCGCGTTCAATTGCAGGAAAAGGCGTTGAAATCGGGGCACTGTTTGAGAATCTGGCGGGGTTTCAAGGTCGTGTCGGCGCGCGCGGCCCTGTAAGAAGTGCGGTAGAACCGGATGCGCTCCAATACCTCAGCGCGTATGGTCGAGGCAAAACCGGGCAATCAGGGCGCTGGCGTCAATGTCGTAGGAAATCGTTCCCATGAGCAACTGGTAAAAAGCGCCGCCCGGCCATGTATGCCCGCCGCCTTCGATACGATAAAAGACCACGTCCGCGCCCCCGGTTTGCGGCGTATAGGTTTCACGGTAGACCCGCGTGCCGTCCGTCGGCGACGCGTCGGGCATTGCGACAATCTGCGCGGTCGGATTGCAGCGGTTGTTGGCGACGCAGCGGGCAATCGTCGCCGGCACGGACAGCGTTTCGCCGAGGTTGCGGCCGTTCATCTCAATCGTGCCGCCGGTCCACGGCACAATCCCGTCGTTTTTCCCGTTGAAAGCGATTATCGGGACCGGCAGCGCGGGGTAGCAGGTGGACGCCAGATTCGCGGGAAGCGCCCCGGCCACCATGGCCGCGGCCGCAAAGCGTTCCGGCGCCTCGCAAACGAGCCGGTGCGCCATCATCGCGCCGTTGGACATGCCCGCCACGTACACGCGGCTGTCGTCCACATACAGGGACGACGACACGCGATCGAGAACGGCTTGGATAAAACCGACATCGTCCACATGGGTGTCGTACGCGGCGATTCCCGCCACGTTGCGCCCGTCGTTCCAGTTGCCCTTGTAGGCGTCCGGATATACCACGTTGAAACCAATTTGGTCGGCATGGGCATTCATGTTCGTCAGCGGGATCATATCGTCGCCCGTCTGGTCCATTCCATGCAACAGCACAAGAAGGGGAAAGGGAACACTGCCGTCATACAAGGCCGACTGGTGCACGCGATAGGTGCGCTGCAATCCATCGAATTCAAAGGAAATGGCCACGGGTTGTGGCGCGATACAGGCAAGGTCGGCGCCCGCGCATGCCACACCCAGCGCCGCCACAATCATCCATTGAACCATCCACACCGCACGTTTCATTGACAACGTCTCCGGAGTTTGGGCTTCTCTTCAATAAATACCCGGCCCGCCCCGAAATGTTTCTTTGGATTCCGGGCGCCGATTCGCATTTCATTTCCCGGCGGTTTCGCAACGCCGGGAAAATTCTGGTATATTCCCGATAGGAGGCGCCACGGGCGCCGCTGGAGGATCGCATGCAGCACCGGCAAAGCAAATCGGAATTTATTGCGCTCTTGGCGTTTCTGATTGTCGCCACGCTCGTTCTGACGAACGGGTTCGTGGCGCGGATATCGGCCCAAGGCAAGGATGTGGACGTTTTCGCCAAGATTCAGCCCATCGGCGACGTTCTGGGCATCATCCTCGACGAATACGTGCGCCCGCCCGATATTGACAAGGTGGTCGAAGGCGCGTTGGTCGGCATGCTGAACGCGCTCGACCGGCATAGCTCGTTCATTTCGGAAGACGCATTCAAGATTATGCGGGAGGAAACCCGAGGCGAATTCGAGGGCATCGGCGTTTCAATCCGGTTCGACGACGACAAAAATATCATCGTATACCAGCCGTTGGCCGATTCACCGGCCGCCAAGGCCGGTATTCTGTCGGGCGACATCATTTACAAGGTTGACGGCGTTTCCACGGCCGGCATGGCGCTGGAGGAAGTGGCGAAGCGCATCCGCGGACCGCGTGATTCGGTTGTGCGCATCACGGTGGCGCGCAAACGCGAGAACGCGGAACCCCAAATCATTGATTATACGATTAAACGCGGCAATATCCCCATTGAAAGCATCAAGGAAGCGCGACTGCTTCCGAGCGGTTTTGCCTATGTCCGGGTGAGTGATTTCAAGGACACGACCGCCAAGGATTTGTCGAAGCGCATTTCGGGTTTCCTGGAAAAGAACATGAAGGGATTGATCCTCGATCTTCGCTGGAATCCGGGCGGCCTGTTGCCGGCTTCCAAGGATGTATGCGAACTCTTTCTTCCCAAAAATTCGCTGGTGACGTATACACAGGGCCGCAAAACGGGGCGTTCATCGCTTACCGAAAACATGAAACTCTACACGGAAAAAGATCCGCTTGTGCCGTTGGGACTGCCGATTGTCGTGTTGGTCAACGAGGAAACGGCCAGTTGCTCGGAAATCGTGACCGGCGCACTGCAGTTCTATTCGCGGGCCATCGTGGTGGGCGTGAAGACTTACGGCAAGGGCAGCGTGCAGACAATTATCCCCCTGTCGAGGCCGCCCAATACCGCGCTGCGCTTGACAACCGCTCTCTATTACACGCCGGCGGAGGTCACCATTGACAGCGAAGGCATCAAACCCGATGTCGAGGTGCCCTTCTCGAAAGAAGAACAGCGGGCGCTGGTCGAACAGATGTTCGAATCGGTCAAGACCGATGCCTCCATGCTCAACCAGCAGAACCATGGAACGATAACGGGCAACGAGGCGTCCGAAAAAACCGCCGAAGACAAGCAACTCCAGCGGGCTGTTGAAATCCTTCAGGAAGATCCAGTCTTCGACAACCTCATCAAAAAGTATCACAAGGACACGCACGAGACGCAGGTCGCCGCGCCGGCGGATCGGATTTTGCAACAGGGACCTCATGCCGACAAAGATGACGCGGCTGTCGTGGTGAGTCCCGAAAATCCGCCCGCGCCGGAAAAGAAATAGCGATGCTGTACAAAATAATCCTGGATCGCCCCCAAGCGCCTTGGGCATGGAATGCAGGATAGACTGTCCAGCCTGTCCCAGGATTTTGTACATTTTAGTCCGATGGACTTTATGCATAACCGATGAGGACACCCCTCGCATGGGGTCGTGCGAAGGGCAGGTTAGGAGGCGTCAGCAAATAGACTGTACAATAGTGGAGTAGGTTTTGGAGTGAGCCGTCTGTTCGGCGCTTTGGATTGAGTGCCGGGCAGACCGTCCAATTCCAGCCAAAGCGCCGATCAGACGGCGCACTCCAAAGAGCGAAATGTAAAGTTTGTTGATTGACGACGCCTTAGTCCCGTAGGGACGGTTTGACTGTAGCCCAGGAGGAACTCTTGGGATCCGGAAGAAAGTCAAAAAACAGTCCCGTAGGGACGTGTGAAACGGAGCGCGTAAAAGAAAGCATGATGGCGCATACCCATGCAAGCCTATTTGACCATTGTGTGTTTTCGACCAAAGGTAAAACGGCACGGGATCGAATGCGGCGAGCGATGCATAGGGAACGGAACGAGCGGCTTCAAACGTCCCTCCGGGACTTCCCCGACACCGTCGCGAGATCCCAGGACTGGCGTCCTGGGCTATTTTCAAGGCGTCCCTCCGGGACTTCGTTTCGAACACCGTCTCATTCGACCGATCTGAAAATGTATAAACGTCCTGTCCAGCCTGTCCAAGGCAACAGAATTTCGCACTGCGGGACAGGCTGTCCAGCCTGTCCTACGCGCTTTCCCGATACGCTATTACATGCTGCCAAGTCGCGAAGAATCATTTTTAAGGATAAAACAGTAACAAGGTAATAAAAAGGGAGAATTCCATGCGGTCCGACAATCGCCGGAACGATCAGATGCGCCCGGTCGGGATTGTCCGCCATTACACGAAATATGCCGAGGGTTCCGTGCTGATTTCGTTTGGCGAAACCCGGGTGTTGTGCACCGCGACAGTGGACTGGACGCTGCCGCCGTTTCTGCGCGACAAGGGTCTTGGCTGGGTAACCGCCGAATACGGCATGCTGCCTCGTTCGACCGATCAGCGGACGGTCCGCGACAACAACAAAAAAGGCCGCGCGCAGGAAATCAGTCGGTTGATTGGACGGTCGCTGCGCAACGTGGTGGATCGCGCGGCGTTGGGCGAACGGCAGATTATCCTCGATTGCGACGTGATCCAGGCCGACGGCGGGACGCGAACCGCGGCGATAACGGGCGCGTACATCGCGCTGCACGATGCCCTGCAAACCCTCGTGGATTCGGGGAAATTGGACTCGCTTCCCCTGTACGATTCATGCGCGGCGGTCAGCGTCGGAATCGTGGACGGCAAGGTCATGTGCGATCTTTCCTACGAGGAAGACGTCCGGGCCGGGGTGGACATGAATGTCGTCATGCGCGGTAACGGCCAGTTGATAGAGGTGCAGGGATGCGCCGAGGGCAAGGCGTTCACGCGCGAAGACATGGATCGCATGATGGACGTGGCCGCGAAGGCGTGCCGCCGGCTGACCCGCCTGCAGCAGGAGGCGCTGCGCCGTGCCTGAAACGCTCGTCGTGGGAACGCGAAATCCCGGCAAGGTCCGCGAATTGGCCCTTTTGCTTGAGGGTCTGCCGTGGAACCTCAAGGGGCTGGGCGACCTGCCTCCCGTGGATGACCCGATTGAAGACGGCGATACCTTTGAAGCCAACGCCATCAAAAAGGCCCTGTATTTCAGCGGCTGTTTTGGGATGCCCGCCGTGGCGGACGATTCCGGGCTGGTTGTGGACGCGCTTGACGGCGGGCCGGGCGTCCATTCCGCCCGATATGCCGGCGACGGCGCAACCGACGCGGATCGAAACGTCAAACTCTTGGCCGCCCTTGCGAACGTCCCCGAAGCCGAACGCACCGCGCGCTTCGTCTGTTGCGCGGCGTTTGCCCGACCGGACGGGCCGCCCCATATCGAGATGGGAGTGACCGAAGGCCATATCCTGTTCGCGCCGCGCGGTCACGACGGATTCGGATACGATCCCTTATTCGTTCCCCGTGGCCACTCGCTGACGTTTGCCGAATTGTCGCCCCGCGAAAAAATGGCTGTAAGCCATCGCGGCAAAGCCTTTCGCAAACTGCGCGACTACCTGGAGTCGCTGTGAGCGCCGCTGAACACAAAATCGGCCATCCCGCCCGCGTGCTCGCGCATGAACATGAACACGAACAGGGCGTGGGGGGCTTGTCATGAAAATTGTGCCGCCGACGCCTGACGGAATTCGCGAAGCCGCACAGGCCGTTCGCGCGGGTGAAATTGTCGCGTATCCGACGGAAACCGTCTATGGCCTGGCGGCGGATCCTTTCTCGGAAGAAGCCGTGGCGCGTCTTTTCGACATCAAGGAACGCGATCGCGGAAAGCCGGTTTTGTTGATCGTGGCAAATGCAGCCCAGTTGGCCGGCGTGGTGTCCGCCGTTTCTCCCGAAGCCGAAGCCTGCATCCGCGCATTCTGGCCGGGACCGCTTTCCTTGCTGCTTCCCAAGGCCGCATGGCTGGCGCCCGGCATCACGGCAGGCGCCGAAAAGGTCTGCGTGCGCGAAACCTCATGCCCGATTGCGCGAACATTGTGCGAATACACCGGCCACGCCGTCACCTCGACTTCCGCCAATCCCAGCGGGGGCGAACCTGCGCGATCGATCGACGAAATGGACATGTCCGGCATCGCGATCGCCATTGACGGCGGACTCCTCCCGTTCAGCCCGCCTTCCACCGTCTACGATCCCGACGAACGCCGGATCCTCCGCGAAGGCGCCATTTCAGGGCAAACGTTATGGACCACGCTTTTCCCCTGACGTTCCCAATAGATTCAGTAGAAATGCCTCCGATATTCCCCTTGTCCCTCGGAAATAAAGGACGATGGCTCACCCAAAAATCCCCAAAAGAATCAAGAAAGGAAAAGCGCCGTCGGCTATTTTTATAAGCTGCTGGCGCTCAGTATGTTAAATGGTCGGGGCGACTGGATTTGAACCAGCGACCCCTAGACCCCCAGTCTAGTGCGCTAAACCGGACTGCGCTACGCCCCGACCGATGAGGTGAAGGGTATCAGAATGGCGCGCGGTTTGCAAACGGCCGGGCGTGGCCCATCCGCCGCATTCGTTTCAATAAGAATAGTTATCTGCTTATTTGCCATGGTGATATTTCGCCGGCCGGCTTGGCTTGTGGCCCCGTATCAGTCCGTTTCCGGCTGGGAAAGATCGTGTTCGACGAATTCGATGATGGCTTGCCGGTCTTCGTCGGAAATTCGGGAAAATAGGATGGCCACTTTGAAATGGTCGTCGCCTTGTTCGTGGGGTTCGCATCGCACGATGATGCCTTCGCATTCGACACGACGTTCCTGGGGCTTCGGCAACTCGAGTACGATGCCGAGTTTGGTCATGAGCGGCACGGGTTTCACCGTGTGGCACAGCACGCCGTTGGCGCTGACGTTGTCAATATGGTTCAGGACGCCGGGGCCGGATTCATCCACAAAGGCCGGAAACCCCCGTTTGCTTCGCTGATATCTTCGGCGTTCCTCTCCGGAATGCATCATGGCTTGTTCCTTTTCTTTCGTACCGCCAATTATACAATGATAACCACTGCGCCGATTTCCATACTACCTAAGATTGCGTCGGAATGCAATGGCCGAATAGATTCAAAATGGGTTGAATCATGGGACAAATTGGACTCGGGGCCAAGGGAGAGTGGAAATTCGTTTTATCCATGAATTGGGGCGTCCCTCAGCACGCCTCTTCTTCCCATGGATTCCAGTAGGAGGCCGGATCCTGCTGAAAGTACTGCATGAGCGCTTCGTACAGTTCCGGGTGCGCTTCTTCGAGGTCCTGCGGAACGACGAAGAAGTACTCGACGGCGATCGCGAAGAACTCGGCGGGACTCTCGGCGGCGTAAGGTTCGAAGAACGTCTCGCGGTTTTCTTCGAGGTCTTCGAGAAGTCGATCGTATTCCACTTGGAAGACTTCCGGCCACGCCGCCATCAACTCCTCGTCGTCGAGATCGGGATATCCGTCGCCGGTCCCGTTTTCCTGGTCGAGTTGATGCGCAAACTCGTGGACGATCACGTTGTGGCCTTCGGTAGGCGTTTCGAGGCTCTCAAGCACGTCGTCCCATGCGAGGATGACCACGCCGCGATCCCACGACTCGCCGACGCGTGTTTCTTCGCCGTGGATAATCAGGCGTCCGGGGCCCTGCTGCGTTTTTTCCGCCACGAACGCCGACGGATACACCAGGATGGTCACGAGTTTCGGGTAGTAGTCCGTGTCGCGGTGCAGGATCATCAGGCAGGCATACGCGGCGACGGTCAGCCGTATTTCGTCCGTGATTACGAGACCGCCGCACCCCTCGAAAACTTTCTCATCGAGAAAGACTTGGATATGTCCTTGAAGTTCGTCCTGGTCGTCCGGTTCAAGGTATTTGAAATGGGGTACGGATTCTTCGAGGATTGCGCGCCATGCCGCCGGAAACGGTTGTTTGCGCAACGTTTCCCGCCGTCGGCGCTTCTTGCCGAAGAGGTCGAACATGGCTTTATTCCTTCCCGAACAATTGGCGTACAAAACGGACGGCGTCGTTTGTTTCGGCGGCTGCCTCGCCGAACAGCGCATGCGCCGCGTCCGCGGCCAATGGGGTTTTCATGGCATCGAGCGGACTTGCCATGAGAACCGGTATTTTCAGCGAACGCACGAGCGCGGGGATGTCGTAATGACACAGAACGCCGCTGAAGAAATCTTCCTGCGACCATCGGTATTCGGGCGATTCGACGAGCATATCGAAGGCCGACAGCGCTTCGACGCTGAAAACGCCCGCGAGGTTTCCGCCCATCAACGCAACGTGCAGTGCAACGACTCCGCCCATCCCGCGTCCGCCGATGGCAATCCGGGATGGTTCGATTTCGGATCGCGAGCGAAGGTACGCCAGCGAGGCCAGCCCGTCGCGGACGCGCATGGCGAAAATCGGGTCGCCCAGCGCGGCGGACACGTATGCCATCCAGCGGTCGCGCGCGCCCCATCCCGCGATTTCATAGGGCAGGTCCGCGGGAACGCTGTCGCCCCATCCGCGTAGGTCTACCGTCATCACGGCGAGGCTCTGTTCGTCGCGTCCGATGAATCCGGCCATTGCGGCAAGCGGTCCGTTGCTGCGCAGATCCGTCCAGCGTCCCCGGTCGTCGAAATACAAAACGGCTGGCCCGCGCCAGCCTTGTTTGGAAGGATAGAGGAACGTCGCGGGCAACTCGATGCCCGGCTCGGATTCGATCAGGATCTCTTGCAGATTGTGGACCCATGCCAATGTCGCGGGACCCGTTTCCGCGCGGGGAGCGGCCGTTTCCATGGGCGCATCAACGAGCGCACGCACGGTTTCCGGCGCAACGGTTTCCTTGCGGTCCTTGCGTAAGTTGCGGGCCCAATCGCGGTTCGCCGTGTAGATGTCCATCTCGCGCCTTGGATGGCATTGCAACAACTCCGGCGCGACCATCTCCAACTTTTCCGGCGTTTCCAACGCGCGATCCGGCGTCCCGCGCACCCATCGGTCCATCCATCGCACGAAGGCCAGCGCCATCCCGGTGGTGTACGCGTGCCCGCCGGGATCTTTGAAGAAATCGAATCGGTCCGCATGGCCCGCGCGCGTGAAATCGCGTTTGACCTCTGTGGCAATCGCCTCGCTCATGGCTTCCGTGAAAACTTCGTCCGCCGCGCCTGCCATGAGCAGGACGGGCGTGGGAATCGCGGCCGCCAGCACGTCAATATCGTCGTAGCCGTCCGCGAACCGGTTCGGCGCGAGCGTTTCGGCGCAGGGGGCATACGCGTCGCGTATGGGATGCCGTGCGTTCGGCACGGCGCAACACGACGGGCCGATGGCGCGAATGCGGTCGTCGAGCAGCGCGGCGAACATCGTGGTCGTTCCGCCGCCGCTCACACCCGTCATGCCCACGCCGTTGCGCAAATCAATATCGGACCGCGACGCAAGGTAATCCACACAACGCAGCGCGTCGAGCACGAAGTAGCGGTTCGACGAATAGCCGCAGAGATAGCATCGGACGCCATCGGTGAAATGATCGTTGCGGCCCTGTTTCTCGCCGGCCATTCCGGGCGGATCGAACAACACGGCCGCGTAACCGAGCCGCGCGAATAGTTGGGCCGGCAGTTGGTAACTTTCCATTTGTTTTCCGCTGTGGCCGACAGGCACGACGATACCCGGCCACGGCGGCGGATACGCGGAGGCGTCCGGCAGGAAGACCGACGCGTTCACGTCCCAACCCGGAAACGACTCGAACAGGACGTTTTCAATAACATAGCCCGATTGCTCATACCGCGAAATGGGCCGGACGTTCAGCGGGGGCGCACTTGCGCCGAATACCGGACGCCCTAGCGCCGCGTTCACCTTGCCGCGGATATCCTGCCGCCATTTTTCCCATTCGCCGGAAGCAAACGCGGCCTCGCGTTTCTTGGCGGCATCTTCGAGCAAGCGGCAGCAACGCGCCACGATGTCGCGCCGGACCATCATGCGCAGGTCTGTCTTCGACGCAACGGGCCCCAGCGCGAATTCATCCGGCGCGCCCAGCGCCGACAAAGATATCAGCGCCAATCCCGACATAACCCAGCCTTTCATTACGCCTCCTTGCGCCCAAGCCGTAAATGGGACGGATCGGACGGATCGGTCCTATAGGCCGCCGCCCTTCTCGCGTCCCAGTAATTCAAGCAACCGGTCAATGCGATACCCCGCTTCTTCCGCGGCGCGAAGAAGATCCTGCCCGTTTTGGTATCGGGCCATTATCGTTTCCTTCCGCGCGCCGCGCATACAACGGAGCGCCACGATGTTCTCGAACACGAGCCAATACACGAGCCGTTCAAGCGGTTCTTTGCGGAGCCATAAAAAACCCCGATGGCGGTTGATTGCCAAGAACCGCTGCACGGACACGTCCTCAAACATGCGGCGAACGAGCAGGGCGCCCCCGGCATTGGGCGCAAAATCGAGCACCGGCGAATGCGTCAAGAGGATTTTGATTAGCAACGCATCATGGAGTGCCGCGGATTCGTCGCCGTCGAGTTGTGCAAAGGCCTCCATCGCCACCTTGGCCAGCATCCATTCGTCCATGCGCGCGGCGGCGTTCGCGGTGTAATCGCCCGCGAGTCGCGCATGACCGATGGGCCGCAGGATGGCCAGCGCCACCGGCACGCGCCAGAAGGCCTCCAGTGTGTTCTTTTCCCGGGCGTCGGCCATCGGTTTCATCAAATAACCATCCACCGGTTTCGGGGGTTTCAAAGCGGTTAGAGTATTCAATTCCCTGAAAACAGAGGCCACGACGGCGTTGGCGTCCAAGATGGTTCCCAGATATGCCGTCACGGCATCGAGGAATTGCCGTAGCGCTGTTTCGAGTTGCGCGCGATGTTCCTGGGTCGGCCCTGCAATCAGGACGCGCAACATTTCGGCGTTCATGACACGACGGAACGGTTCGTGGATCGGCGCAAGGACGGTTTCACCATAGGCTTCTTCAATGCTTGGCACGCCGCGTCCGCTTAATGATTCCTCGAGCCGCCGCCATGTGCCGTCGCGATCGTGAATCTCGCGCCAGTCGAGAAACGCCTTGTATTCGTAGGCGTGCAGATCGAACGACAAACCGTGTGCGGCCAGGGAGGGCGCATGGCGAATGTATTCCAGTTTGGTCCGGTGATCGCTAAAAACGTAGAAACAGTCATCGCGCGTGTCGAGGGCGAGGGCTTCCGCGAGGGTGGTGGTTCGAAGGTCCCGGTGATCGCTGTCTCCCGCGTTGAAGGGGACGGATGCGCGAACCGTGCCGGACGTCGTGTTGTATGCGTTGTTGTAGAGCACGACGGCCCGTTCGTCGCCGGCACGGTTTGAGTAGGCGAAGACGTTCTCGTCCACTCCGCCACCGGGCGTGTGCGCATCGTAAAAGGCAAAATGTTCCACTTCGCTGAAGAGGCGCCGCTTGCGCATCAGCGGAAAGATTTCGTTTTCATGCCGGGCGACCATGCCTTCGTCCACGGCCTCATTCCAATAGGCGCGTTTGTATTCCATGCCGTATTTTTCGGTGAAACCCTCGATCTGGCCATGGCCGAACATGGGCAGCCCCGGCATGGTGACCATCAGCACTGCGACCCCGAAATATTTGTCGCCGCGTCCGAATTGTTCCACGGCGGTGCGTTCGTCGGGATTGTTCATGAAATTGACAAATCGTTTGAGGACTTCCGGGCTGAATTCGAGGACATTTTTCACGGTCAGCCGGTATTTTTCGTTCTCTTCCATCTTCAGCATGTTCATGAACGCGCTGTTGTAGACGCGGTGCATGCCGAGCGTCCGAACGAAATAGCCTTCCATGAGCCAAAACGCCTCGGCCAGCAGGAGTGTATCGGGCGCATCCGTTTGGATGCGATCCACGACCTCGCGCCAGAATTCCTTCGGAAACGCCTCGTCGAATTCCGCGCGCGACATGCCGTGTTCCGCGCGCGAGGGAATCGCGCCGGCGTCGCCGGGCTGCGGGAACCAGAGCCTTTGGTAATGGCGTTTGGCCAGCGTCATCGCGGCGTCGAACCGGATGATGGGAAATTGCCGGGCGACATGCAGGATTGTCTGGATGACCGCCTCTCGCACCTCCGGAATGAGAAAGTTGAGTTGCGCGGTGTCGTTCCACGGCATGTTGGTGCCGTCGTTGCCGTGATAAATGTAGCGCGTGTCGCCGGTGAGTTTGTCCACCCGCCTGAAAACCACGGCGGCATCGCGGTGTTCCCAATACCCGTCCTCGATGCGGATTTCAATCCGCGGATCGCGGGATAAATCCTCCCCGTTGAACCGGTAGCCCGGAAAGGGCGGGTAGGACAACTGGATGAACCAGTCCGGATGCTCGACGACCCATTTCGAGTATAGGCCCACATGATTCGGCACCATGTCGCTCGCGAGACGGATGCCGCGCGCGGCGGCCCGATTCCGCAGGTTGTCTAGCGCTTCCGCGCCGCCCAAGTCCGCCGCAATCGTGTAATCGTACAGCGAATACGCCGAGGAGAGCGCTTCGGGGTTGCCCATGAGTTGTTTGATGCGTTGCGAGGCGGGCGACCGCTCCCACACTCCGATGATCCAAAGTCCGGTAAAGCCCCATCGCGCCAGACGGTCCAGTTCTTCGTCGGGCACCTGATCGAGTCGGGTAATGTTCCGCTGGTATTGCCTGGAAATCTGATCCAGCCATACATGGACCGACTTGGCAATCAACACGACGTTCGCCATCCAGTCGCGGTCTTGCGTGAACGCTTCCGGTTCAGGATAGGCAATGTTGAAGCCGGCATCCCGTCCGAACCGAAGAGGCTGGATCGGCCCGGGACCGTGGCCGCGCATCGCCGTTTCTTCTTTGATGACATCCGAGACAAGAACGATCCGTTCAAGCAAATCGGAAGGCAACACCGGCGACCAGTGATTCCGGACATATTCGAGTTGTCCTTGTAGGGAATCCGGTGACGCTTCCATCGGTGCGCGCAACAGGGGAAAAAGCGCTTGTCCCAAACCCTTGACAGGTGGACAATGCCGGAAAAAGAGCTCGATGCGCTCGACCAGTGAAAGATACGGGCTTGTTTGCCGGAGTTCCTCGTCGTCGAACAAGGGGCGCATTGCCTCTGCCGCCGGATTGGCCATGGAAAGATGCAATAGCAAGGTTTCCCGCGCGGCGTCGTACTCGTGGGGAACAAGCGCTTCGGTTCCGGAGAGATACGCGCCGGGCGCCTGTCCGGCATAGACCTCGGGCGGCGGATAAAGCGCAACAAACGCCTGAAGCGGACGATTGACCAGCGACGGACCGTCGGCGGACCGAATCGCGTCCAGTCCCTCCAGCATGATGCCGGGATTTTCCTCGAGGCAATACCGGTTGACGACATAACGCAAAATCTCGGTCAATAGGGCGAACGCCATCATGTCGCCCGCGCGAACCGGACGTGATGGATAGGTATGAAAATGCGGCGCGCCGTTTATGCGATCAGCAAGGACACGATAGGCATAGCCGGGCTGTCCCGGTGCTTCGGCGGCCAGGTCGGCGGCGTTCCAGCGCCGCCAGGCCCGTTCCGCTATCGGAAATCCGAGCGGAAAGTAATGGCTGCGATGCGATAGCGCTTGAGGGGTCAACATATTATTTGGAATCCGGTGTTGTATGAGGGAGCATACATGATTGGGGGCATGGGTTGCCATGCATGCGCCTTGCTTCGGCGCTACCGGCAATCGTCGCTCGGTTCCTTGTCTTCTATGTGAATGTGTTCCGATGCGACCATGGCCGGTGGATTGATGGGCGGCCGCATGCGGACGCTTCGTTCGGCGACGAGTCCAAGGCCAAACAGGATCGTGCCCGCCAACAGCAGTTGCAGGCCGGCCAATCCGAGCGCTTGCGCCGTCCCGTTTCGACCGACGGCGACGTCAAGCGCCGATCTCAGCGCCGCCAGTCCCCCCATGATCCCCAGGCAACCGCCCAAGGGATAGAAAAAGTGCCCGGGCGATGCGCCGTACCGTTCGAGGAAGCGCACCGTGACGACATCCGCCGCGCCGCGCATGAACCGCTCGAAACCGTATTTCGAAACACCCGATTGGCGGGGATGATGCTCAACCGGTAATTCGGCCAAACGGCAGCCGTTCTGCTGCGCGAGCACCGGAATGAGCCGATGCATCTCGCCGTACAGGATCAGATGCCGCGCCACCTCGGCGCGCATGGCTTTGAATCCACAATTGACATCGTGAAGCGGAATGCGGAACACCCAAGACACCCAGCAATTGTAAACGCGCGAGGGAAGGGTCTTGTGCCATGGATCATGGCGCTTGCGTTTCCATCCGCACACCATGTCGGCCCCCGCGCGAATCGCCTCGATGAAACGGGGAATCTCCTTCGGATCATCCTGCAGGTCGGCATCCATCGTAAAGACGATGTCCCCCCGTACACGCTGGAAACCGGCGGCGAGCGCGGCGGTCTTGCCGAAATTCCGGCGAAACCGGATCGTGTCCACCCAGGGATATCGCTCGTGCAATTCGAGCAGAACCTTGTCCGATCCGTCGTCGCTGCCATCGTCAATGAAGAGGATGCGGAACGGATGCGGCGCGGCATGCCGCGCGATGCCTTCCGCAAGCGCCGGTAACGTGTCGCGCTCGTTGTACACGGGGATCACGAAATCGAGCGATTCGACCGGATTCATGGAAGGCCGCCCCTTTTGTCGCCGCGACTTGCCCCGCGAGCCTGATCGTGAAGAACCTGCAATACCGCGGCGAACCGGTCGGCGTTGCGCGGGTCGGCCTCGACCAAGGCCTCGTGCGCCCACAGGAGCAGACGGCCCAATTCCTCGCCGGCGGGCGCTCCGCCTTCAACCGGCGCCATGTCCTCGGGCAGTGGAATGGATTTGGGGCGAAAGTGCATCAGTACGCCAATCAGGCCGAGTTCGCTCATGGTTTTCAGCAACTCGCGCGGCACATTCTGAATTTCGAAACGGATGCCCGTCTCATCCGACAGGGTCGTGGCGATATTGTGAAGCACGCCGAGAAAAGTGCTGTCCAAATGCGTGCAATCGGTTAGATCAAGCGTGATTGATTGCACGCCGGGTTGCCGGCACAGATCGAAGACCTGTTGGCTCTCCCGCCACGACCCCGTTCCCGACAAACCGATAAACACATGTCCATTCTTGCGCGCCGTCAATACTTTAACCGATCGTGGACCGCCCGCAATAGGTTGGGGCGCCGGCTCATCCGGCGTCCACAGGGGCACGCGCTGCGGTTCCATGCCCAGAACCAGCAAGGTGGCGTCATCCACGCGCGGCGCGCCTTTTCGAAAGGTGTTGCGCGCCTGTTCGATCGCGGCCACAACCGTATCCGCATGCGGTTCGGCTCCGCGAACGGCTTCCACCAGGCGATCTTCCCCGAACGATTCACCCTCCACGCTGCGCGCTTCGGTGATGCCGTCCGTGTGGAAGACAATCAACTCTCCCGGCTGCAGAACAATCTCGCCATCCGAATACGCCACGAACGGATTGACGCCCAGCACGGGCGCGGGGCGGTGCAGGCGTTCGATCGTTCCGTCGTTCCGCCGCACGAACAGGGGGCGATGCCCTGCGCTGGAATACGCGGCGGTGAACGTCTCGACGTCGAGGACCAGACAGGTCATGGACACGAACAACCCTTCGCTGAACGCCTCGGAAAGAATCGTGCGGTTGAGTTCGCGCAACACCTCGCCCGGCATGCGCGCCGCTCCGCCGCTCGCGCATGTCGCGCCCTGAATCGCATGCTTGAGAAAGATCGTCAACATCGCCGAACTGATGCCGTGCCCTGACGTGTCGGCGATGAAACAACCCACATGCGCATCGTCGAGAGGAAACACATCGTACAGATCGCCGCCCACTTTCGCCATCGGATGGTACGCCGCGGCGGCGGAAATACGGTCCGCGCGGGGTGTGGTGCGGGGCAACAGGCCGCGCTGGATACGCATGGCGCGGCTGAGATCCACTTGGATGGCCACGGCCTGCGCCTGCAGGATGCTGTGCGCGAGTTCCAACTGGCCCAGACGATCGGCGAGTTCCCCGGCCTTGGATTGAAGCGACTCCTGCAGGCGATCACGTTCTTTGCGCATTTGCCGGTAGGCAAGCGCCTGAGTAATCCGGTGCAAGAAGAGTTCTTCCGCTTCCCGGGGTCCTGGCAACACATCGTGGGCGCCTTGCCGGATGACGGTGCGGATTTCCCCCGTCGTGCCGGAAACGAGAACGGCCAAGATCAAGGCGTCCGGCGCCTGTTGCCGTATCCATTCGACGGGGCTGTGTCCTTTCGCAATCGGAATCCGTGGATTCACAAGAACAACATCGTGCGCCGACCTATCTAAAAGGCGGGATGCCTCGTCCGCGTTCGCCGCAACGTCTACTTCCAATCCTTGCGCCGCCAGCCATTCGTGCAGTCCGGCCCATGAAGGATCATCGCCAACAATCAGGATTTTGCCTTGCATGCCGGACAGTCTACTATACCCTCGCGCGGATAGGCGACTTTTCTTTTCTTCCCGCAGGGCGCGGGGATTATTCGGGGAAGAACATTGCGGAGACGTATTCGTTCTGGAATTCGACATCGAGCGATAGGTCCACATGCTCCACCTGCCGCGCCCATTCTTCGGCGCGTTCACGGGCGCGTTTTGAGGCGGCGGCCAGCCGCGCGCCGGCCAGCGATGTGTTGCCCGCGTACTGGATGCGGTGGCGATCCAGTTCCCCGGGCAGCAGACCAATGCGCTGCGCGTTGCTTCGACGGATAAAGTTGCCAAAACCACCCGCGATCAGAACCCGTTCGAGATCGCCGGATCGGAGTCCAATACGACGCATCAGGATGGCCACGCCCGAGCGAATGGCCGCGGTGGCGAGTTGGACTTCCCGGATGTCTTTTTGCGTGAGCAGAACAGGATTTCCTGTGGCCGTTTCACCGCCGTTTGCAAGGACAAAGGCAGGCCCGTCCTCCGTTGAAACCAGCCGCTTGCGCAGAGGACGCGGCACGGTATCGGGCACATCATCCGCGCCCAGCAACATCCCTTGGCCAAGAAGCATCCCGTGCCGCAACAATTCGGCGACGGCGTCTATGAGTGCGGAACCGCAGAGTCCGACGGGCGGCGCGTCGCCGATGACGCTAATCCGCACGTCCCCGTCGAACAAGACTTTTTCGATGGCGCCGGCCGTTGCGCGCATGCCGTGCATGATCCGTGCGCCCTCGAAAGCCGGACCGGCGGCCGTCGAGGCGGCGATCAAACGCCCTTTGTGGCCAACGACAATCTCACCATTTGTGCCAATATCCACAAGCATCGTGGGCCCATCCGATTTCGGCAGCGAGGTCGCCAGGATTCCCGCGACCGTGTCGCCGCCCACAAACCCCCCGATGACGGGAAAGGCGTACACGCGCCCGCGGGGGTGGATGCGGATACCCAGTTCCGAGGCGCGCAGCGAAAGCGCATCGGCGCATGCGGGCGTGAACGGCGCCTCGCCTAGCGCCGCCGGATTGATCCCGGTGAAAATCTGCTGCATGGTCGTGTTGCCTGAAATCACCACCTCGTAGATGTGCTTAGGCGAGACGCCCGCCTGCGCCCCCAATTCCGCGATCATGTCATTGGCTTCGTTCAGAATGGCCTCGTGAAGCGATTGCAGCCCATCGCTTTCCTGCCGGGTGAATTGAATGCGTGAAATGACATCGTCTCCAAACCGGGTTTGCGGATTCATTCGCGCCACATTGGCGCATTCACGGCCCGTGGTCAGATCCAACAGCGCGCCCGCCAACGTGGTCGTGCCGATGTCCAAGGCGACGGCGTGGCATTGGGCGCGGGTGTCACCCGGCTCGAAATCCAGCAGTCGGCCATCGGCAAGAACGGCCGTTCCGCGGAAACCGTCCTGCCGCAAACGCAGAGGTAGTATGCGCAACAGGTCAAAATCCAGCGTAAAGGGACCGATGGCGCGTTCGATCCGGCGGGTATCGGCTATCGCGTCGCCTCGATCGGGAACGGGCAACTCGACGGCTATTTTTCGCAGCGTGGCATCCGAAACGTCGGTGACCGTGTCGTGCGCATCCGAAAGAATCTGGAACGTGGATGCCAGAACGGATGTTTCGGGAATGTCAACGGTCATCGCCTTGTGGATATGCGTCTGACACGACAGGCGATATCCTTCCTTGCATTCGGCGGCGCTCAATGTCGCGCGTTCCGCTTCACAGGGATCCTCCGCGTTCGCCATCACGCGAACCTTGCACTTGCCGCACGTGCCACCGCCCCCACACGGCGTGTTGATGGCGATACCTGCCTGCGCGGCGGCTTCCAGCAGCGTGCTGTCTTTCAATACGAACACAGTCCGCCCATGCGGCTGAAACGTGACGGGTATTTCGGCTTCTCTCATGGCTTGCGTCGCATCCTTCTGTGCGGCCGTATCAGTATATGACGTTTACCGGCCCCCAACAAAGTCCGCCGGTATGAAACCAAATTCGACTTTTCATGTCAAAATAACGTAAGGTATCGCCGTGCGTTGAGGATAACAAAGGAAAAACAAGCAAAAGGAGGACGATATGAAGTCCATGACACGCATGTGGGTGGTTCTTTGTGTGGCGGCATTGCTGACAGCCGGTTGTGCGTCCTCCGGCAAGAAGCCCAAGCCCGAGGAACTGGTGATGCAGCAGACGCAAAGCCTCGTGGCCGACCTGCTGGCCGGCAAGGCCGACACCATTCTGAACTACGTTTCGGAAGATTTCTATCATCCGGATGTGGACGGTGGCAAGGCCAAACTGGCCGAGTACATCGAGCAGGGCAAGCAGATGGGCTATGTGGACCAGTTTCCGGATTTGGTCAAAGAACACAACGCCAAGGTGGTATTGGACAACGCCAAGGTTACCGTGAACAAGGAGACCGCCAGCGTTTATCCGATCGAGGCCAGCGCCAACGAGGGATCCGTGACCGTCGAGTTGCAATACAAGAAAGACAAAGACGGCGTATGGCGTGTGTCCGGCGCCAATATCGAAGGCATCTAGTCGCTCACAAGCAAATCCAAGGGATCGGCCGCCGTTTCTTCGTGAAATGGCGGCCTTTTCCTTAGAAAGTCGTCAGACTACCACCGGACACCGTACCGGACGACGGCATTTCCCTGAACATCCACGTCGGCGGCAATTCCCTGTTGTTTTCCAATCAGGGGAGGCCCGTCCGTGCGATCGTGTCCGATGGCCCCGCCATCGGCCTTCAGTTTCCCGGGATCTTTTTTGTCAATTCGAGCCCGGCGTTCCTGAAAGGCCCGATCATGCTCGATTTCGTTCCGCCATTCTTTCGTGAAAGGCCGGCGATCATGCACATCGCTCAGACAACCCGTGGCAAGCGCCGCCAGCCCCATGGCAACCGCCGTTCGCACACGCATTTCACGTCTCCTGCTTTGTTATTCATGAAAATTATAACACAGGCTTCCCGGCGAGGTGCTCCTTGACAAGGGCGACGACCTCGTCCTGTTGTTCGGGAGTGAGTTCGGGAAACATCGGCAATGCAAGCACCTCGCGGCTGGCCTGCACCGCGTGGGGGCAGTCGCGTTCCGAGTAGCCAAGGTAGCGGAAACATTCCTGCAAGTGGAGCGGCAGCGGGTAAAACACGGCGCAGCCGACCCCGCGCGCGCGAAACAAGTCCCGGGCCTCGTCGCGGCGTGGCAGGCGGATTACATACTGGTGGTAGACGTGAAAATTGCCGGGACACTCGACGGGCACGGTCACTTCGGGGACCTCCGCGAACCGTTCCGTGTAATAGGCGGCCCGAGCCCGGCGTTCGGCGTTCCATTCATCGAGATGGGCCCGTTTCACATTGAGAACGGCCGCCTGCAGGGCATCCAGCCGACTGTTGGTGCCGACAATCGCATGAATGTAGGTCGTTCCGGCCCCATGCGCGCGCAGCAGGCGGACGCGCTCCGCCAAGGCCGCGTCTTGGGCGATGACCATGCCTCCGTCGCCCGCGCCGCCAAGGTTCTTGGTCGGGTAAAAACTGATGGCGGCCATTGGCGCGAGCGTGCAGGCGGGACGGCTGTGGCGTTTGGCGCCGAGCGCCTGGGCGGCGTCCTCGATCACGGTGAGGCCGTGCCGGGCTGCAATGGCATGGATGGCCTCCATGTCGGCGCACTGGCCGTAAAGATGCACCGGAATGATGGCTTTCGTGCGTGGCGTGACAAGCGGTTCTATACACTCCGGATTGATCGTAAAACACCGGGGCCGGATGTCCGCGAAAACCGGTTTCGCGCCCACATTGGCGATGGCGCCCGCTGTCGCGAAAAACGTGAACGGCGTTGTGATGACTTCGTCGCCGGGGCCGATTCCAAGGGCTTTTAACGACAGCAGCAGCGCATCCGTGCCCGAAGCGCACGCAATGGCGGCGCCGGCGCCGAGATACGAAGCGATACCCTCCTCCAGTTTTTCAACATTCGGTCCTCCTACGAATCCCTGTGTCTCGAAAACCTCGGCGACCGCGGCATCCAAGTCCGGCTTGATGCGGCGATACTGGGCGCGAAGATCTATCATCGGCACTGGCATAGAGTTACCCCGGCACGTTTTCACACAATGACGCGCCGAGGGTAGCAGATGATGCGATCCGGTTCAAATGAGTGCTTCGATGTGTTGTCGTGTTTTCGCATGAATTTGCGCGGTTTGGCATTCGTGTGCTAGTCTCTTTCGGATTTCCGGATTGTATTGGCGGTTTCACCCACGCGAAAAGCGCCGGCGAAATCTTGACGTGTCTTTTTGGAGGATATCCGCATCATGGTACATCTGATGCGCAAGTACAAGAAATCAATCCTGACGGTTCTGATCGTCCTGATTATCGGGCCTTTTGTTGTATGGGGCGGTTATGCCGGGCGTTCCCGCAGAGGAATGCACCGCGGCGACGGCCAAACGAGTGGCGTCGTGGCCACCGTGGGCAAGAGTCCGATACTGGCGATGGATTTCGAACGGCGCATGAACGCCGAACTCGACCGTCGCGCTCAGGGGGGACCCCGTCCGCCGGTAAGCGAACTGGCCAAGGACGGCACGGCCGAACGGGTGTTGGACAGTTTGATTGATTCCGCCCTGTTGACCATGGAAGTTCAGAAAACCGATTTTGCGATGGACAAGGCCATGCTGTTGGAACGTCTGAAGAAAGAGCCTGCCTTTCAGGACGAAAAGGGCAATTTCAGCCCCTCGTTGTGGAATGCGTGGATAGATTCCGAACGGGGCCGCAACTGGAATGTGATTTACGATGAACTCCGGGCGCAGGCGGGGCGTGAATTGCTTGTGCGGCAGGCCATGGCGCCGGCGCGCGTGCTCGACACGGAAATCCGAAAACAATTTGAGGACAATCACACCAAAATCCAAATCCGCTATGTCAAGGTGGATCCTGAAATCGTGCCCACGGAAGAGCAAATCAAGGCGGAGTACGACAAAGACCCCACCCGCTATCAACTTCCGGAAAAACGCGACATCGAATTTGCGGCCGTTTCCCTGGCCGTGGAGCGGCCCGCGTTGCTGGATGACCTCGTGAAGCGCGCGCGGGAGGGGGCCGATTTCGCCGAATTGGCCAAACAGCATTCGGAAGGTCCCGACAAGGAACAGGGCGGCGAGATGGAGTGGGTTGCGCCCGGTCCGAATGATCCCGATCACATCAAGGCGCTGCTTGGGCTTCCGGTCGGCGCGGTAAGCGATCCCATCGAATCCTTCGGGGCGTATTACATTTTCAAAGTCGAGCAGGAACGCACGGATGAAGCGACCGGCGCCCGAAGCGTCAAGGCCCGTGAAATCATTATCCGTCCGAAGTTGACGGAAGGGGAACGCATGGCTCGCGAGGAAAAGGCCGCGCATTTGCTGGCAAAGGCGAAAGAGTCCGGCGATTTGCGGACGGCCGCCGCCGAAGCCGGTTTGCCGGTCATGACGGCTCAAGGTATTTCCAGGGACAGCGAAAGTATTGAAAATGTGGCGAAGGAAGACCTTTGGGCCGTTCGGAGCGGCTTGGCGAACGTCGCCCTCAACGAATTTCCCAAAGAGGTAATCAAGGGGCGCGCCAATTTGTATGTCGCCAAGGTGATTCAAATCGAACCGCCGGTCTTGCAGCCGCTCGAGGCGGTTCGTGAAAAAGTCGTCAAAGACGCCATCGAGACGATTCGCCAATCGCCGGAACGCGCCGATGAACTGGCGAAACTGGGCGAGAAACTGGCCGCCGATGCGCATTCTCTGCAGGACGTGGTGGCCAAGGCGCCGGAACTCAATCTGGAAATCAAGGAATCCAAAGAATTTACCCGCCGCGATTTCCTGTTCAGCGACCAGATCTACGTGCAGACTGTCGAGGTCTACGATGTCCTCGGTCAGAAGGAGCCGGGGGCGTTTGCCGGCCCTCTCAAAGGTTTCCGTTCGGACCTGTATTTTGTTGAACTGCTCAAAAAGACCCCGCCGGATGAAAAAGCATGGCAAGAGGAATGGCCGAAGGAAGAGGAGCAGTTGCGAAAAGGTGCGCTTAGCGCGAAACGGGCGCAGATCCTGTCCGATTACCTCGCCGATTTGCGCGAACGGCGTGGCCGTGAAATCGCCATCACCCGTAACTACGACGAAATCAATCGTATGCTCGGCATCGGACGTGAAGAAGAAGAAAATGCGGAAAACACCGAGGCGCCTCCGCTTCAACATGTCCCTATGGGTGATCTGCCAAAGCCCAATCTCGGCCCTGCGGCATCGGAATAACGTCCAAAACCGGTTGTTTCCGGTTTTTTTATGGCATAGCGCCATGAAGTGAAGCAGAATGGCTTCCGGAGGGTAGCGCCGTGACCAAGGGATGCGATCGCAGGACCTTTCTGAAAACCGCAGCGGCCCTCGCCGCATGGGGAACCACCCGCGAAGCGTTGGGACGGACCGTTTCCGACGGGCTTTCCGTCTTGCCCGGACCGAAAAAACCGGGCAGGGTTCGCGGCGCCTTTTTCTATCCGCCTGAACAGGTCGTGCTGGACGGCAAGTGCGAGGACGGCTGGAGCAAGGAGAATTGGTTTACATGGCCGGGAAACCAGTACAAGCCGGAGGAACAGCAGGCCAAATTCATGTCCCGACTCAATGGCATGGCCAAGGGACTGGATCTCGAATGTGCAATCGATGCGGCCCCAATCTATACGGATGCGGCCATACAGGGTTTCATCTCCGACATTGCCGCGAGCAAACCCGACGCGCTGATCCTGTTCAATTTCTGGAACAGTTTCAGCGCCAAGATGGTCCCGATACTCGATGCATACCCGGGCCCAATCATCCTGTACCATCCCGTCGGATCCAATCATCAACTGCCGCCGGCCCGGTTTCGCACGGCTAAACGGGTCCAATACATCCATTCCATCGAGCATTGGGACGCGCTTGAACGGGGATTGCGCGCGATTCATGCGAAGGTGCGCATGCGCCAGAGCCGCCTGCTGCGCGTGTCCGGACGTCTTCAGACGGAAACCGACGACCGCGAGACTTTTTTCGACATGCCCATTCACGGGATTCCGGCGGCCCAGTTCAACACGCTCTTCGATGAAACGGTGGTGACGTCTGAGATGCGGCGATTTGCCCGAAAGATACGATCGAACGCACGCAAGGTGACGGATCTGGGGGAGGAGGCCTTTCTCGATGCGGTTCGCGCACATGCCGCCGTGCTGAAGATCATGGAACGGTACGATGCCGATGCGATTACCATCGAATGCCTTTTCCTGAAACACCGAAAGCCGTGCCTCAGTTTCGCGCTGAACAACGGGGCGCTCGTGCCGTGCGGCTGCGAAAACGATCTGAACGCTACGCTTACGCTGATGCTCGGCGCGAACCTGTTCGGACGCGGCGGATTCCAGCATAATCCCGAATTCGACACCGAGCGGAATCTGTATCTCGGATCGCACTGTACCTGCACGGACCGCCTGCTCGGTCCGAAGGCAAAGGCCGTTCCCTACCGGCTGCGCCCGTTCTTCCATCAACTCCCGAAAACGCTGGCCTTGGACGTGGTATGGCCCCGGGACGAATCCGTGACCCTCTGCAAATACCATTCGGGCGAAAACCGGCTTGACGCGTGGGCGGGGAAAGTCGTCGAGTCGCCGGAGTGCCCGCCGGTCGGCGGTTGCGCAACGCGCGTGCTGGTCGAGTTTACCGGTGTGAAGGATGTCTGCGAAATCTACCCAGGGCCGCATCCGATCCTGTACTGCCTCGACGGGGCGCGGCAACTCAAAACCTTCGCGCAGCTCTACGAATTGGACTTGCGGACCAACGGCTGACCGGCGCTCATACGTGGTCACCCAGGCATGTATTGACCGCGCGCGCGGCCATTATCAGCGGATGATCCAACGGCACCATTCGCTTCTTCCCGGCGATCTCCTTTAACGGGACCGGCACGAATTCCTCGCCGCGCTTGGCCACCATGTTGCCAAAGCGGCGTGCCAGCGCCAGTTCGGCGGCTTTCGCGCCGAAGGCCGTGCAAAGCACGCGGTCGGTCGGCGTGGGTATGCCGCCCCGTTGAAGGTAGCCCAGAGACGTAATGCGCGTTTCGAGCCCCGTTGCCTGATGAAGATATTCAGCCAGCGTGGCGCTTTTTGGTTGGACCGTCTTCGTTTCCTTTTCCTTGGGCATGCGGACACCCCGTTTCCGGGGGGGAGCATCGGGCGCGGCGGTAGCGCCTTCCGCGACCACGACGATGCTGAATTTCTTGCCGTGCCGCATCCGCTCCAGCAACGACTCCGCAACGACATTGGGCGAATAGGGAATTTCAGGTATCAAAATGACATCCGCGCCGCTGGCCACGCCCGAACCCAGCGCCAGCCATCCCGTATTGTGTCCCATCACGTCCACGATCATGACCCGATGGTGGCTCGACGCCGTCGTGTGCAGCCGGTCGATCGCTTCCGCGCCGATCGTCATGCCCGTGTCGAAACCAAAGCAAACATCCGTGCCGAACACATCGTTGTCTATCGTTTTCGGGACGGTGATCACATGGATTCCACCCTCGTTCATCAGATGAAACGCGCTTTTTTGCGTGCCGCCGCCGCCAAGGCATATCAGGCAATCAAGATTCAGCCGCCGGTACGTTTCGATGGCCGCGCCGGTCATGTCGCGGACACTGCCGTCCGGAGCCGGCATCTTGTTCGGCTTGTTTCGGCTGGTGCGAAGAATGGTGCCGCCCACCGTGAGCAGCCCGCTGCAATCCGCATCGGTCAATTTCAGAAAACGGTTCTCCACAAGCCCCGTGAAACCTTCGAGAAACCCAAATACTTCGACATCGGAATGCGCCACCGCGCGAACCAATGCCCGGATGACCGCGTTCAGCCCCGGACAATCGCCGCCCGACGTCAGTATCCCAATCGTCTTGACGCCCCGGGCGTTCTTCGTTGAACCTGCCATTTTTTCCGCGCCTTTCCCTCTCTTTGTCCAGTTCAATTTCGGCGGATGCCCCGGAAACAACAATGCCAAGATAATGAGTCTTGGGAGAAAAAAACAAACGGCAACCCGTAAGAACGAACGCGGGAGAATAAAGCAATACTTACTCGAAAGACACGCCACCTGACGTGTCCGCCGTTTACGTTCCTTTCCGATGATGACTTCCGGCAACCGCCGAATACGCTATCATGCGTTTTCCACGGTGCATTCTACCACAACATTTCCCGTGCAAAAAGTTGATTCCCTGCCGGGAATATGATAGCCTTCCTTTCAATCAACAAAGGGCGCAAACAGCGCCCATCCCGTGGGGATGTAGCTCAGTTGGGAGAGCGCTTGACTGGCAGTCAAGAGGTCGACGGTTCGATCCCGTTCATCTCCACCATTTCCAAAAAGACCCGTGAATGCATGACAGGGGAAATAACTCAACCTAAACATTCATGCAGTACGGTTTTGTGTGTTGGCCATGGATAAGTTCTCGCTCGCGGATACGAAGCGAAAGAACAAAACGGCCACTCCGCCCGATCGCGGACATCACCCGGGAATGGGCCACGATTACCTTCGAAATGCGCAACCGCCCATGAATGTCCCATCACGAGGAATAGTCCGGGAATTCGGCGCCTGCAGGAACAAAATGACATTTGTTGCGGCACAATTGGCAAAAAAACGCCCGATTGAAACAAACATTTGAATTTATAATCCGGGTGGGGGTATACTGCGCGCATTCGACGGGAGACCGAAACATGAAACGGCGGATGGACGGCGCAGACGAAGGAAAAGACGCGACACGGCACCGGCTGTTGATCGCGGCGGGGGAGTTGTTCGCACAAAGGGGATTCGACGCCACGAGTGTCCGGGATATTGCCCGCAAGTCGAAGACGAACATCGCGGCGGTCAATTACCATTATGCGACCAAGGACAACCTGTATCTGGCAGTGGTCCAGTACGTGGCGGACAAGATGGTGGCGCGGCGGGACAAGGCCTTGGACGGCATGGACGCGCGCACGCTGGACCAATCCCAGGCTGTCGGCGTTCTGCGCGAACTGATCGAACGCGAAGCGCGTGCATATATGTCGGCGGATTTGCCCGAATGGTACGCGCAACTGCTTTTGCGCGCCTTGCTCGCGAAAGGCCCGGCGCTCGAATTCCTCTTTGCACGGATTCTGCATCCCGACCACGTGGTCCTGCGCCAGTTGCTCCGCGCCGCCGCGCCGCGCCTGACGGAGCAGGATGCGACGTTGTGGGCCTATTCGATCACGGGCCAGATCGTCTTTTACTGCCTGGGACGCGAGGCGATTCTTATCGAACAGAAACGCACGGAATATTCGGATTCATTCGTGCGCGCGGTGGCGGACCACGTTGTGCGCGTCGTCTTGTCGGGCATCGGCCTTGCGGATCAACCGGCAAAAGCCGGACGGAGGCCGTCCCGGAACCCCTGAGCGGCAAAGAAGGTGTAGTGCATGAAGACTTTGTTGCGTGTGTTGGTTTTGGTGTCTATTCTGGCGGGCGTGACGGGCGGGGCCATTTACGGCAGCCAATTCGTCTTCAAACCGGCGCCGCTGATTGTCCAGGGCGAAGTGGACGCCACGCAGGTGGACGTCGCCCCGAAAATTGCGGGCCGCGTTGAGACGCTTTTCGTCAGGGAAGGGGATGCCGTCGCGAAGGGCCAGATCTTGGCCGCGCTGAAGAGTCCCGAAATCGAGGCCAAGGCTGCCCAGGCGACCAGCGCTCGCGAGGCCGCCAGCGCTGTGCGCGAAAAAGCCGACAACGGCGCGCGTATACAAGAGATCGAGGCGGCGCGCCACGCGTGGCAAATGGCGTTGGCCAATGCCGAACTGGCCCGAAAAAGTTACGAACGCGTGATGCAGTTGTACGAAAGCGACCACGTTTCCCCGCAGACCCTCGACGAGGCCATGGCGAAATGGAAAGCGGCCACGCAGATGGCCGAGGCCGCGCGCGCCACCCATGAAATGGCCGTGGCCGGCGCGCGCGAGGAAGACAAAAAAGCGGCCCGCGCCATTGAAAATCAGGCCGGGGGCGTGGTGTCCGAAGTGCAATCCTATCTTTCGGAAACCGAACTCAAGGCGCCGATTGACGGCGAAATCGCCGAGGCGATCATCGATCCCGGCGAACTGGCGACGCCCGGTTTTCCCGTGTTCAGCATCGTGGACTTGAACGATGTGTGGGTCGTGTTCAATTTGCGCGAGGATCTGCTGGGCCGGATGCCGATGGGCACAAAATTCGAGGGGCGCGTGCCCGCGCTGAACGGCCGGGCGGTCGAGTGGCGGGTGGACTTCATCAAGCCGCTGGGCGATTTCGCGACATGGCGCGCCACGAAAACCGCCGGCGATTTCGACATGAAAACCTTCGAGGTGCGCGCGCGTCCCGTGAGCCGCGTCGAAGGGTTGCGGCCCGGCATGTCGGTCCTGGTCGAATGGGACAAACTGCCGGTCCCGGCGGATCGCGGACATGAAGGCGCATGACCATGAAGGGCAGGCCGGGCGGTGTATGGAGCGTTGTCGCGCGTGAATGCCGGCGCGCGACGTCGCGACCTCTTTATGGGCTGCTCGCGATAGTCTTTCCGCTCGCCACATTCGGGGTGCTGGCCTCGCTGTTCAGCGCCGGCAAACCTGTCGAATTGCCCGTCGCCGTGTGCGATCGCGATCATTCCGCCTTGTCGCGCAAGCTGGTTCGGATGATGGATGCCACCCAGGCGATACGCGTGGCGCACCGCGTCAACGATCCGCTACAGGGCCGGACCCTTATTGAGTCCAACGAAGCCTACGCCCTGATCCTGATCCCTGAAAAGATGGAACGCGACGTGTATGCCGGAAAGTCGCCGAAAATCGTCGGATATTACAATAACCAGTACCTGTTGCCGGCCGGACTTGTCGCGCGTGACATGCAGACTGTCGTGGCCGCCGTTTCCGCCGGAATCAACGTCAAGACCCGCCAAAAGAAAGGTGAACCGCTCCAAGCGGCCATGGAACGCGTTTCGCCCGTGGCGGTGGACCACCATACCCTTTTCAATCCCACCGCCAACAACGCCTATTACCTCGTTCCGCTGGTCCTGCCGAACATGTTGCAGATTTTTGTCCTGCTGACCACGGTCTTCGTCCTTGGCATCGAATTGCGGGAAGGAACGGGCCGCGAACTGCTCGAACGCGCCGGCGGCAGCATCGTCGTGGCCGTCGCGGGCAAATTGCTGCCCTACACGATCCTGTTTTTTCTCATGGCCAATGTGGCCAACGCGTTTGTATTTCTCTACTTCGGCATTCCCGTGCAGGGCAGCGTCCGGATGATTACCGCCGCCTATTTTGTCTATATCCTGGCCTATCAGAGCCTCGCCATTCTCCTCTTGGGGATCTTCCCCAATTTCCGCATGGCGCTGAGTCTTGCGGGAATTTACTGCTCGCCCGCGCTCGCGTTCACCGGCGCGACATTTCCCGTGGTCGCGATGCCTTTGTTCGGCAGGATATGGTCATCCATTCTGCCCATGACCTATTTCTTCCAGGTGTTCATTGACCAGGCGTTTCGCGGCGCGCCGGTCCGAATCTCGCTTTATCCCGCCGCCGTGCTGTGCCTGTTCGCCCTTCTGGGTCCGGCCCTGATGCTGTGGCGCCTGAAGCAGGTTTATTCCGACGAACGCTACTGGGGGCGCACATGATTCGTTTCTGGCTTGCCGAATACAAGGCCATCGCCAAGAACCAAGGCGCGTTTATTCTGCTCGTCGGGGCCGTTGTGCTGTATTCGTTTTTCTATCCCGTTCCGTATCATGAGGAAATCCTGCGGGAAGTGCCGGTCGCCGTGGTGGACAACGATTTGAGCGAACTGAGCCGGAAATTCATCCGCATGCTCGATGCCAACGAGAATATCCGCGTTATGTCGCGACCCGCCGACATGGAATCGGCCCGCCGCGAATTTCTCGAACGGAACGTGTATGGAATCGTCGTGATTCCGGCGGATTTCGAGCGGACTATCCGGCGCGGCCGGCAATCGAAAGTCGCGGCGTATTACGACACAAGCACCTTGTTGTTTGCGACGCCCCTTCGGACGGGTGTGACCTTTGCCGCGCGGACACTCGGCGCGGGCATTCAAATACGCAGGCTTCAGGCCGCCGGCGCCGGTTTCGAGAAGGCCCGAAACACCGCAGACCCGCTGCCGTTCGTCGCGATTCCTCTTTACAATCCCAGTGGCAGTTATGGAATCTATGCGATTCCCGCCGTCTTTATCCTGATTATTCAGCAGACGCTTGTGTTGGGTGTCGGCATGGTGGGCGGCACGCGCCGCGAACGCATGGCCGGCATGCCCACCCGGCGTGCGCGCCTGCTTGAAACCGTCGAACGGGTTGTGGGCCGCACGGGCGCTTACCTGACCATTGCCGTCTTTACGACACTGTACAGCCTGGCCATCCTGAGGCTTTACTATCAATTCCCCCTGCGTTGCGAACCGTGGCGACTCGCCGTACTGCTGGCGCCGTATATCCTGTCGAGCGTGCTCCTTGGAATTACTCTCTCGACGTTTTTCCATAACCGCGAGACCTCGGTGCTTGCTTTCATGTTTACATCGCTTCCGCTGGTTTTTCTCGTCGGTTTTGCGTGGCCCCCCGAGGCCATTCCGTCATGGCTGCGGATGCTGTCGTTTGCGATTCCCAGCACCAGCGGAGTCACCGCCTTCCTGAAAATAAGCCAACTGGGCGCTCCGATGGCCAGCATCCGCTTCGAATACATGATGCTCTGGGCGCTCGTGGCCTTGTATTTCCTGACCGCTTGCGTTACAACGTCCCGCGTGCCTGTTCCGGTGAAATCCTGAGGCGATTCGGCCCGGCTGCTATTTCGCGCGCACGTCGTACGCCATCAGGGCATCGCCATGGCGAATGTACAGGCATCCGTTGGCGATGGTGGGATGCGCCCAGTGCTTGTCCGTGCCTTCCGTAACGGTGAATTGGCCGGTGCGATCGAAGCCCGTGGGCTGGGCTTTCACCAGACTCACCACGCCTGATTTAGGCCCCTCGTAGACATACAACATGCCGTCCGAGTATACGACGACGCCCATGGTGACCTCTTTCGCGCTCCACATGAGTTTGCCCGTCGCCATTTCAAGGCACATCAACCGGTTCTGCTTGTGGCTCGTCCCGTACAGATATCCGTCAACAAGCACCACGCCGTGATGCTGGCAATCGAGGTTGGTGTCCTTCCATTTCAGCGTTACGGAAGCGCCGTCGGGCGAAAGTTCGAGCGCGCCGCCGCCCGATGCGTATCCTCCCGTAAAGTACACAAGCCCTTCGCTGTAAATCGGCGTGACGGCGTGGATGTCGTACGCCGTGAAATGGATATGCCGCCAGAGCAGTTCGCCGGTGTCCGGATTGATGCCCACCACATGCTTGCCGGTCTCCGTCAGGAGGATGCGCCGCCCGTTGTGAACGGCGATTGTCGGAGAACAATACGCCTCTTGGTCAATAAGACCTTTCGTGGTCCAAACCGTTTCGCCATTCGTTTTGTCCAGCGCCGCGAGAAGCGCATCCGGACCGCCCGGCGTGCAGATGACCCGGTCGCCGTCGAGAAGCAGCGACTCCGCGATATTCCACCGGCTGTTTTTGGCATGGAATCGCTTGAGCGCATCAACTTCCCAAAGAACCTCGCCCTTTGCCGTGTCAAGACAGTAGACCACGCCCAATCCCGAAAACAGATAAACCCGATCGCCCTCGACCGTTGGCGTCGAACGCGGCCCCGGCGCCTGATCGTCCAGCGTTTCCTTGCCGTAGGGGATCTTCTTTTCAATGATGCCGTCCCTATTCAGGACAAACAGGGAGGCGGTCTGATCGTCCTGCATGCCGGGCACATAAATCTTGCCCCGCGACACGGACGCCGAGGCATAACCCTGCCCCAGTCCCTTGGCCGTCCACAGCAGGGGCGGACCGCCATCCGGCCATTCCTTCAACAAGCCCTGCTCGTCGAAGCGGCCGTCTCGGTTGGGTCCACGGAATTGCGGCGAATCGCCGCCATGCGCCAAGGCGGATACAAACAACAGCGCCAGACCTGCCGAAATCGGTAAAATTCGCAAGGCGTTCGTTCCTCCAACCTATTTCCTTTGCAAAGGTGCGAGCGATTATCCCGAAACGCCCATCGGGAAACAACCTGCCTTTTCGCTTACCGGAGTGGAAGTAATGCACAATCCACGCTTGAGCGAACGAGGCGGCGGAAAAGCAGTAAGCGGCGGCTTCCATCGTAGACGCGGTATCCTTGCTGCGTTCCGTGCGTGCGGATTTGGGTAATGCGCCCGGGTCCTTCGATGATATGATGGCCGTAGCGCGAATCAATCCACTCGCGTGTTGCGTTGTCCGGAAAATTCGGGACTGAAAGGCCATGAGGACATGATGGGTTGCTTCAAGACGGTCTTGATTGCCGCCGGCCTGCTGTTGATTGCCGGAGCGGCGGCGGGGATTTATCTGTTGCTACAGGCGGACGTGTATTCGCGTGTTGTGCTGGAACGGGCCCTGCATTATGCCCTTGGCGTTAAAATCGCCACCGGCGGTATTGCGATACATCCCCTTGAAGGTATGGTCGTCGCTGATAATATCGTCATTGGAAATCCGCCTACGTTCAAGCCGGGGCCGGCCATCGAAATCCAGCAACTTTCCATTGAATTTCAGATGTCCACCGTATTTTCCAAATCGCCCACGATTCGGCGCATGACGCTGGAAGGCGTCCGGTTCCATTTGCATCATGAAATTGGCCAGGGAACCAATCTCGCCGCCTTGGCGAAACAGGCGGCCGGTTCCGGACAATCCGGGACCACCCGCGGCCGCTCGTTTGTTCTGCAGGAACTGCATTGCGAAGAAGCCCGCATGCGCATGAGCAGCAACATCCTTCCCATCGGATCGGCGAACATCGCACTGGCCCCGTTTACCTTGTCCGATTTGGGCGATCGCCCCGTAACGATAGGCGGCATGGCGGCGATTTTGATGCGCAGCGTGTTCCGCGAGGCGATTACGCTCAAGGGACTCCTCAACCCCGTCGTCCGTCTTCTTCAGGACGAAACCGGCCGGCTTGAAGACATAACGCGGGAATAATTCAGGCATGGATCGGTTGTTATCCGGCACAGGGTCTCGCGCGGCTGTTGCGCCCGCGTGCGCCGCATGTGTAGACTCAATTCAAGGTGGAAACGACAACGAAACACAGGAGATCAAGCATGGCCGATTTATTTTGGAAAATGAACACGCAGGATGCCGCGGACGACAAGGCCGTCGGCGAGAAGCACGGACCCGTCATTGACATCCCTGCCTGCATGAAACCCGGCGAACCCGCCAAAATTCGCGTCAACGTGGGTAACGGCAAACACCCGAACACCAACGAGCATCACATTCAGTGGGTGGAACTCCGCATCAATGATCTGTTCGTGGGACGGGCCGACTTTAGTCCGGTTGTCATGCAGCCCGAAGTCGAGTTCACGATCGTATGTCCCCGGCGCGAAGCCGTAATCAGCGCCGTGGCGCGCTGCAACCTGCACGGGCTTTGGACTTCCAAGACGGTTTGCACGTGTTCGTAATACCCTCCACGCGGGGGGTGCGGCGCCTCGCATCCCTCGCGCTTGCCTTTATTCCCGCGGCTGTATGCGTTGTTCTGGCCGCCTTCGGATCTTCTTTTGCACATGGCGCCCCCTTCGACAACGCAAAGGCCGGCTGTACCCTCTCCAAGACGACCATTCTTTTCCCGCGCCCGTACACGACATTGATTGCCACGGCCGACGCAGCCGCGATGCCGCTTCCCATTGTGGTGGAAACCGATTGCCCCGACGATACCCGGCAGGTGGATTTTGTCCTCGATACCGTGGCAATCGGTTCCGCGTCGCAGTCCCCCTACACGGTTACATCGGTGCGTCTCGCAGACATGAACGTTGGCCTGCATGCACTGGGCGTCGTGGCGCGCAGCCTGAAAGCCATCGCCGTCACCGATTTTTCGTCGTTTACGCTGGCCAAGGCCCTGAATACGACCGATGTCAATGCCAACGGCCTGCCGGACAATCCTTTTTTTTCGCTCAATGCACCGGGAACCGCATGGCTGGCCCGCGCATACGCCCTTGGCTCCGATACGAAACGAACGGTGGCCGCGATTCGTTGGCGAGGCATGGACGAGGACGATCTTCCGCCGGGCCTTCCCGCGGTCATTGCCGTTTCCGATCCTTCCGGCCCGGCAAGGCGGGTGACCGTCCGGATGCCGCAATCCTTGCTTCGGGAAGGCGAGTCGGGCATCCTCGCCCTCCTTATGGCCGACGATTTGACTGGCCTCCTCGGCGACCGGGAAGCGGCCGCCATGGGAAGGGAACCGTATCCTGTCGTTTGGGCCGATGCCGTGTATTTGGCGGTGGTAGTCCTGATTAGCGCCGACAATGGCATTACCTATTCTACCGCCGCTCCCTCGCGAATTGCGGCCAATCCCATCCATGTCGTGCTGGAAGGATTGGGCGCCGGCAATCCAGGCCATTTGACGTTGCGGGCGCATCCGTGCGGGATTGCCACGCGAGGCGGCGTCGTCGGCCCTGAACTCTTATCCACCAGCGGCGACTGGAATGTTCACGATATCGCGAACGTGACCTTCAATGCCGGCCGGCTGGAATTCGACCTGCTGAATAGCTCCGTTATCGCACCCTATGAAAATCCGTCCAGTACTGGCGAAGGCGAAGGAGAAGGGGAAGGCGAAGGCGAAGGAGAAGGAGAAGGGGAAGGAGAAGGAGAAGGGGAAGGAGAAGGGGAAGGCGGCACGATCATTCCCATTGATCCGGCCGATTTTCAGGGTATTTCATTGTTGTTTGTGCTGTTGGTTTCCGCGCTGGCAGGAGTGTTGGCCGCGGGCGTGGGGGATCGGTTCGATTCGGATCGCTGCTTTTTGACGTCCTTGCTGGAGGGCGCCCCGCTTGAGGACACATTGAAGGATTTTCGGCTATTTCGCGATAATTACTTGCGGAAATTCTTGTGGGGACGCAGTTGCATTTGGATTTACTACCGGCTTGGTCCCGCCCTATGCAAGGCATGCCGTTTTTACCCGGGACTTCGGCGTCCCGCGTTATACGGCGTGGGATTGCTGGCGCGGATTTGCCGCATATACGCCTGACGCGCGTCAACGAAAGGAAAAGTACATGAGATGCGGGATCTTGGCCGTTGCATTGTTGATTGTTTCGATGGTTGCGCGCGGCGATGCCATTTCCGGCCATGTGCTCGACGTCAACGACAAGCCGTTGCCGGGCGCGCGAGTGTTTGCCGAGCCGGGTTTGGCGGGCGGACTGATGGAAACGCGCGCGGACGCGGACGGCGCTTTCCACTTCGACAATGTCACGGCCGATCCCGCCGGCGCGGGTGTGGTGGGCGTCTTCGCAATTGCCGAGGGGACCGCATTCGGCGGGGCAACGGTCAATCTTTTCACCGAACCCGACATTACGGAGTTGGTTCTCCGGCTGGGATCGCCGGGAAAAGTCGAGGGCATGGTTTCCGATTTCAAAAAACGCCCCGTCGAAGGCGCCCGAATTACCCGCATTGGCCTGCTGGGGCCGTCGAAAGTCGGCCTTCCCATGGCCAAACTGCGCGCACTGGGTTTCGTCGAGCCCGCCACGGATGCATCGGGCCGATTTGCGATTGAACACATGCCGGAAGGCAGTCCTATCGCAATAAAAGTCGCCCACCCCGATTTTGCCCAGGAAGCCGTGGAGCAAATCATGACAGGCGATCAGTCCGTTCGTGTCTCGCTCATTCCGGGAATACTGGTTCAGGGGAAGGTCGTGCTGCGAGACGCCAAGCGGCCCGTGGCGGACGTGCCGGTCATTTTGCGGAACGCCCAGCCGCCTCACGACACGGCCATCATGCGGACGAACGGCAGCGGCGAATTCGCCGTCCGCCTGAAGCCGGGCGCATACCTGTACCAGGCGGTGGGCGGCGGATATCGCAATGCGGGCTGGGAGCGTTTGCCGGTGACCGGCGCCGAGCCGCAAATGAATATCACGATTTATGCGGCGGGCGCCGGCGTCATACGGGGCAAAGTCTGCGATGCGGTTTCGGGCCTGCCCATTCCGCGCGCGCGAATTGCGTTGGAGACCCAGGGCAATCTCGCGTCGCTGGCCCGGACCGCAGCGGACGGCGGTTTTTCAATTTCCGCCATGGAAGGTGAAAACGTCCTCCGCATCGAATCGGCTCCGGGATATCTTCCTCCCGAACAACCGGCCCTGCGGCTGAATGTGGTCGCGGGCAAGGAAACGCTTTTGCCGTTCTTCTGGCTTGCGCCCATCCCGGCTTGGACCGTGGAAATCCTCGATTCCGAAGGCCATCCGGTACCCGGTGCGGTTGTTTCGATAGTGCGCCCCGAACAGCAGGGCTGGTATGTGACCGATACACAGGGACGGGCGCTTGTGCGCTTTGCTTCCCTACCGCCGGAAGGGCCGTTGCTGGGCCTTGTGGAAGACACGAAATCGGACAAAGGCGCTTTTTTTGCCATTGCTCGTGATTCCAAAGGGCCTGCGCGGGTCCAACTCCTGCCGCTGGCGACGGTACGCGGGCGGGTTGTGGCGGGAAATCGGACGCCTGTCGCGGGCGTAACGGTTTCCGCCACATTCGGCAAGGAGGGCTGCCGCCTGTGGCGCACCGCCACGGATTCGGCGGGATATTATCGTTGGCCGAGCGTCGTTCCCGGCGTGCCGCAATATGTTACTGTGGACGGCGCAGCCGGAAATTCCGCCGCACCGCTGAATCTGCTGGCCGAACCGGAAAAGGATGTGGAACTGGGCGATCTCGTGGTCTCGTCCAGCCCCGCGCGCGCATCGCTTTTCGGGGAAAAACTGGCTTGGCATGAAGGGCGTCTGATCGCCGGGGCGTTGCCTGAGGCCGGGCAACGCGAACGATCGGTTGCCGTCGTGTGTTGTTGCGAGGCGGCCGGGGCGGCGGCCGCTCTCGAAGGACTTGCCGCCGCGCAGTCCGTTTTCCCCGGGAAAGAGGTCCTGTTCGTACTGAGGGTAGACGGTCCGTTTTTTCCCGCCGACGCGGCCATCCCGATCGTTGCCGGAAAAAATCCGGGCCACGCCTCGACCTATGTTCTTCGACCGGACGGAACGGTATGTTTGGAAACTTTTGGCATGCCGCCCCTTCGTGCCCTCCGCGAAGCGATGGCGCCTTTCCGCGAAAAGTGAATAATGACCCATTACGCCGGCATGGCCGGATCGGAAGGGGATTCTCCCGCGACCTTTTTCATGACGTCCAAAAAAACGGGATAGTTGGCATCGAGCGAGTACCGTTCAAGGGCCGTCCGGCGCGCTTCGTCGCCCATGCGTTGGCGCAGACCGGCATCCACGATGAGCCGTTCGAGTTTTTGCTCCCATTCGCTGGGGGTTGACGCAAGGAAACCGCTGATGCCATCGGTAACGACTTCGGCGTTCATGCCGACGGGCGAAATCACGGCGGGCACGCCCACGGCCATGTATTGAATCGCCTTGAACGCGCATTTGCCCTTGGCGCGAAGCGTGTCCTTGAGGGGCATCAAGCCGATGTCCGCCTCGCGCATGTAGTCCGCCTCGCGCGCCGGATCGAACTCATGGTTTACCACCTCGACGCCCGCGAGTTCGTAGGTGCGCCCGCGTGTGGCGATGGCGAGCCGGATGCGATATTTCTTCGCAAGCCGCTGGAGCACCGGTTCGATGATTTCGAGATAACCCAGGTTGTCGCGAAGTCCCGCCCAGCCAAGAATAACCGGATCCTCGTCGCGGCGGTCCTTCCACTGTTTGGGTGTGTAGAGGCTCATGTCCACGCAGGTCGGGATAATCGCGACGGGCAGATACGGATTGCACGCATGGACGTATGCCTCAAGGTAGCGGTTGCCGACAATGGCGTGCCGGCACATTCCGCTCATCTTCCGCACCCAGCCGAGATCCACAAAACGCAGAAAAGGACTTGTAACGTGCGCCGCCGGCTCCCATATCGCATCGTCTATGTCGAAGACCATGCGCGGATTCAACGCATGAATGATGCGCTCGAAAATAGGAGGGCCATAGTCGAATACGGGACCGCGAAAGAACACGACATCCGCGCCGACGACATGCCGCAATTGCCACACGCGCCGCGCGAGCACCAGCAGCATGTAAAGAATTTTCGACCATTTCGGACGCCCCTCGTACAACCGCATCCACCACGATACCGGCGCTTGCACGCAGACAACGCACGTGTGCCCCTCCGCGCGGAGGCGTTCCGCAAACGCCACGAGCCGGTAACGGATGGCCGCAATCATTGTCGTGCTGTTGCCGAATAAAACGATCTTCATCTTTCGTGCCACGTCGCAAGACCTTTCCTTGTTTCGGTTGACGCAACCCCGGACCTCGATGGCGGCGGGATTCTCATGGCGCGGACTCCCGCATCGGATCGTTCAGAGTCTTGTGAAACAGCGCCACGGCCAGCACGAGGCCGGCGCAGGCCAGTTCAACGAAAGTCGAAACAAAACGCGCTGCGACGACGACCGTGACGATTTCCGCCGCCGACATCGCGGTGGCCTGTTGCAAACCCAGAATCAGGATGCCCTCCCGCACACCAACGCCGGCGGGGGCAATCAGGACGAAAAATCCGAGCAGCCATCCGGCGCAAAACAGGCCCGCGAGAAAAACGGCGGCGCTCAATCCAATCGGAGCCAGCGCCCGCACCATGATAAGAAAAGAGGCCGCCCATACGGTGGCGGCCGCCATGTTGCCCAAGAGGATGATGGCCACCATGCCGTAGCGGGGCTTGCGTTCAAGAGGCGGATAGTGCGCCATCCGCAGCGCCAAATTGAACAGGCGCATGAAAATATGCGGCTCCGCGACAACGAGCGCCGAGGCCATGACGGCGGTGCCCGCCGCGCTGTACGTGCCCAGAAGGGCGGTTGACACGCCCGACGCAAGGAAGAGCGCCACGCCGTAGAAACCAAATGCCGCCAGAAACAGGAGGTTGTCCAGCAATACGGCGGCGACGTGGCCGGGCATGTCTTCGGGCGACTCGGACGACATGTAGGCCTTGCCGGCGAAGGACCAGACCTTTCCGGGAATGTAACGGCCCATGCCCGTGACCGATGCGATATGGAAGCCACGCCACGCGTTCATGGGCAGCCCCGTCACTTCCCGGCGCAGAAGCGCCCACAATGCGCCGCGCAACAAATAACCGAAAAAGGCGCAGAAACACGCCAATGGAAAGGCAAGGGCCAATTCCCGGCGCGTGGCGATGGATATCACCTGATCCCGGTGCCGGACAAGATACGCGCCGAAAAAGAGCACGACAAGTCCCGCGAATATCAGCCCCGCGATGCGCTTGATTCGCGCCCGCCGAATCTGTTTTTCGGACATCGCGGCTACCGCCCGCGGCACAATCGGATCACTCCGCGATCCCTTCTCGTCTTCCAACGGAAATCTCCTGTCAAAGGCGCGCCGCAACCGGTTTGCCATTGCGGGGATTGCCTTGATTTTCCTGTTTGCAGCATCCGCCCGGCAGGCAGGGATGTTGCGGACAAAAAAATCGCACCACCAATGACGGCATTGCGGCCGGGTTGCCTTGGCCGTGGCATGCAATGCAGGCGCGTGGAGTATATCACAGCCTCGGCAATGAGTCGTTTTCCACCGATCGTGATTTTCCCTCCATTTCTTTGCGATTCCCACACGTCAAGATTTCCCGCGGTTTGCTTTTGTTTTTTGACTCTGATAAGTTGTCGTCATGGGAAGGGTGTTTTTCAACGTGGACCGCAGATTTCGGATTGTCTTTTCGGTTGCGTTTCTTTTTCTAATCGCCGTGTGTCTGTTTTTGTTGTCGGTTTATCTGCGCAAACCCTGGTCCGGCGAGATCGTTGACTTTGCCCACCAATCAAGCACAAGCCGGACCGTTACCTTCCTGAGCAATTGGCATGAAAGCGGAATTGGGAATCTCAGGTTTTCGCTTGTCTCGACGCCGCCGTCAATCGAATACATGGAAACCGGACGCCGTGTATTCTACGGGGCGTGGCCGCCGGCGGGATTCTGCATCCAGTATTTTCTGTTATGGCTGTTCGATATTCCGCCGGGCTACGATGCGGTGACGCGGTTGGGATTGCTGGATCATTTTGTCTTGGCGCTTTTCTGTGCGTTTCTGGCTTTTTCGCTTGCCCATCGAATAACCGGCCGGCCCCTAATTGCGTTTTTATGGTCGCTGCCGTCCCTTGCGCTGGTTCTTTTTCTGCCCGGACCGATGTTTTATGCGCAGAATCTCGTATACGGCACACGTATCGTCGTGTCGCTGCTCGCGGCTCTGGCGCTGGTGGATTCCGTGCTTCTGGCCCGCCGGCAAGCCGGTCGAAGGGCCCGTGTGCTTGAATGCCTCGAAAAACTGCTGCTCTTTCTGGTTGTGGCAACGCATTGGCTGGGTGTTTTTATCGTGGCCGTTCTCTATCTGCTGAAGGTTGCACGCGGGGAGATGGGCGACACATTGAAAACATGGTTTCGACGCTCGGTGGTTTTTGGCCTGCCCGCCCTGATTGCGCTTGCGCTCTATGGGTTGCAGATTCTTTGGATGGGGTACGTGTCGTCCTTGGCCAGCCGGGCGGGTTTGTATTCCAAAACGCCGGAAGACTTTTTCAAACGATTCTGGTCCGGTCATTTTGCCGATGCGTTCGGTGAATCCGCGGTAGGGTTGTTCTGGATTACCTGTGCCGCGGCCTTGCTGGCCTTTGCCTTGTTTATGTTGCCGGGGTTGCGCCGGCGTCTTGCCGCCACAACCGCGGCCAATCTGGCGGGGACATTGCTTCTGCTGGGACTCCCGCCGCTGCTCATGGCCTATGCCCTCCCGACCGCAGTGTATGTCCACGGATTTTCCGCCATGTTCTTTGTGCCGTTCATGGCCGTTGGTCCCTTTGCGCTGTTGCCGTTGTTGCTGTTGTCGCCGTGGGCAAAAGACAAACTGCCTTCGGCTGTAAATACGGCATGTCCGGTCGTCTTTATGATTGCAGGCGCCGTCTATATCCTGTGGCTGAGCGGGGGGCCGCTCGCTCTTTTCCCGGAAACGCGCCCCTTTTTCCGAAGAACCGGCGAGTTTATCCGTCAGAATACGGCCTATGCCGATGTCGTGGTTTCGACCACGCTTGGCAATATCGGAATGGATGCCCGGCTGACCGGGTTTTCGCTTAAAAACATTCATCCCATCACCAGCGCCGAAGATGCGTGGAAGATCGTAAGGGATATTCCGAGTGAGTATTCCGTGGTCATGTGCGAAATCGGCGGAACGATGAAAGGCTGGGGCGACCCTTCGATCGAAATGCTGGTTGACGCCTCCGATACCACGGTGACAGGCGAGGATTGCACGCTCTACCGAATTCCCAAAACAAAATTCGAGGAAACATACCGGCGTTCGCTCGCGCAAAAGAAAGAAATGTTTCAAGCGCCGATTACACCCAATCTGGATGTGTTTCAACTGGGGCGTCTTCATGCCCTTGCCTGCGACATGCCCGACGATGAAGTGGCCCGGCAGCGCCGGCAAGAAATCGAGGCCATTTTTGCTGAAAAGAAAAAACCGGAACATGAACTGAACGACCGTGTGAACCTTTGCGGACACAAAATCAGGCGGATCGCCGAAAACCGGTTTGCCATTCGCCTGTTGTTTTACCTGAATGATCGCTTGGATGACGCATGGCGCATCGGATTGCTGGCCGAAATAGACGAGTCGCAGAAGGAACGACTTCCAGAAAAGGATCGCGGGACAAAATTCCTGTATTGGAATTTCAATCCGGTTGTGCCGACTTCGCGCTGGAAAGCCGGCACGTATACGTCGGTCGGGACGACTGTCAAGGCCGTTCCGGCGAAATATATGCTCCGCGTGGGCTTTTACGATCACGTCCGCGGCAATTACGGCCAATTCCGGTATGTCTGCACGGTGGATTTCGAGCAGCTTCCCATGCCGGAAGGTGTTTCGGACGGGAAGGGGCCGGATGCCGATGATACGAAGGACGAACTTTTGCCCGGAAACGACGAGCCCGCCTCATGAAATGGCCCGATTCACGTGTCCTTTTCGGAATTTTCTCCGCCGGATGGCGCGGCGGCGAACCGGTCCGGGCGTTTCCCCCGAATCGGCGCATAGAATGCCTGGATTTCCTTCATGTCGGCCTCGATATCGCCGGTCGGCTGAAACAGAGGACCGAAACCGCCGGCTCGCCGTCCGAAGTCCATGAAACTGAGATTGATGGGCACTTTGGCGCCGAGGGCAATGTAATAAAATCCGGTTTTCCATCGCTTCACTTTGCTCCGGGTGCCTTCCGGCGGAATGCAGATGACGAGCCGGTCGTTTTGCTCGAAGGCCTCGATGGCCTGCGCGACCATTCCGTTGGCTTTGCTGCGATCCACCGGGATGCCGCCGAGCCAACGGAAAAACGGGCTGAACGGTCCCCAAAAAATCGTCTCTTTCGCGAGCCAGTAGATTTTCACGCGAAAGGCAAACGCGAGGGCCAGCACGAAGGGTAGATCCCAGTTGCTGGTGTGGGGAGCGCCGATGAGCACGTATTTCGGCGCGTCGGGAACACGGCCTTCCATCCGCCAACCGAAAACCCGCAGCCAAAGCAGGCCGGCCCAGTGCATGACCCGCGAAAGACCGGGCGTGTCGAATATTGTGCGTTGCATCATTCCGTGCAGTGCCATGTGCCGTGCTCGCTCGTTTCATGGACGCCGGAGGCGCGCATGTGGATTACACGCCCAAAAAACCGTCGCTCCAGAAAACCGGTTCGTAGCCCCGTTGGGCCACCCAGCGCAGCGCGGTCTCGACTTTTTCAAGGACCGTGGGCTGGTACAATGTCAATTCCTTCCGAAAATACTGCTCGTGAATCAATAATTCGACCATCTCCGCGGTTTGCGGTGTCGCCGTGCGTTGGTTCAGGTACGATTCGATCGCCTCGACTTCCAGTGCATTGACAACCGACGTACAGCGGATAAACGTCAATCCGGTTTCGCGATCGAACCACGCCCCGCGGCTGTCGCAATGGGCGCACTGTTCGCGGCTCAGATAATAGCCCGTCGTGCAAGGGCCTTTGTATCCCTGGACCTCGAACAATCCTATCAACTGATCGATGCCCCGGTCGCGCAGCGCCAAGGCGGCCTCTTTCGGACATTCCGCCCAATGGACCGTCGTCGTGCGCGACACGTTTTCGTTTCCCGCGAACCGGCGGATGTGTCCGCAAACCAAATCATGGTCGTGCGCCATCTGGGCATACCGGGCGTTCCGGTAGGGCCGGTCGGGCTTGTCCTGCAAGGCATGAAAACTAAGATGAAGCCAGTCGGCATTTGCACGCCACTCGTCACGCCATTGATCCGGCATTTGCGTCAGATCGAATTCGTCGGTTTGATAATACACGTTTATATGTATTTTTGTCCCGTATTTCATGTGCATTGATTGCCAAAATCCTAAATACCAGTGATCGAACAGGGACCGATAGGCCGCCGGATTTGTGCCAAGGTCTTTCAGAAACAGGATGTTGTCGTCCACGGAGAAGCGATAGCGTTTCCGGCTGCCCCGGTTCCAGAAGACCTCGATGGCGGCGGCATGGCCGTCCGCCTCGGCGTGAATGGCGTTGCGCCGTTCGGTCAACGCGACATCGCAGGTGAAGATTTTCCCGTCGCGTGCGGCTTTTTTCCCGTTGACATGCACGCTGGAACCGGGGGCCGCCGTTCCGCGGACAGTCACGATCAGCGCGTCCGGCGATTCGGCGCCGTCGCACCGGTTGAGAATGTCCCCGTCGCGGGGGAAGGCAATGGCCAAAGGTGTCGGCATGGAAAACGGGCGGTCAGGTCTGGAGCAGGTCCGCCACTTCCTCCTGTTTGTCTTCGGGGAAGGCCAGCCATTCGTCGAGGATGCGCGCGACGCGCGTGGGTTCGGTATGAATGAGTTCCTTCAACAGGCGCAGCATGAGCCGTTTGTTGGCGTTGGTGGCCTCCGAGAACGCGGTGAGTTGCGCCAGATGCGTGGCATAGATGTCGAAAATGCGGCGCTCGGTTTCCTCGTCGCGGTTGTCCGGGACACCGGCATAGGGATAGATCCCTGCGTCCCGCCATTGCGAGAGGATATCCTGCGCCCGTTCGATTTCGCGGAGGGTGAAATGTTGGCGCAACGCGAGGCGCGCGGCCTCGAGCAGTTGCCGGCAATCCGGCGACATGTCTTCCAAGGACAGGAGTCCCTCGCGTTCGAGCGTCACGAAATGGGCGGACTTGAGGAAGGCGGTGTAGCTGAAGCCCCGGAACAGCAGGCGCGGCTTGACCGCGTGGAGGGCGAAGCCGTTCGCGTCACACAGGACGATGCCGCGCTTGCCGGGAACCAGCCATTCCGCGATGGTCATGGAGGCATGGACCCGTTCGCCGTTTTCCATGACGAACTCGCCGAGATCGCATTCCGTCGAGCGATCTTCCGCGTTGGCCGGATCGAGCGGAACGCCGTCGTACACGATGCGCACATCCGGATACTGCCGCAGATAGAGGGCGAAGAAGTCCGTGGCCTCCTGGATGGCCTTGATACCCCGGAGCAGGCCGATATTGGACGGCAGATCGGCGATTTCCACGGTCATGCCTATCGGCGCTTCGGAGGGTTCGGGGTCGCTCAACTCGAACTCGCCCAGACGCGCCGCGCGGCCCGTGATGCGAAACGTGTGCCGCTCGCCGTTTCGATCGAACGAACTAATCCACTGAACGAAATTGCCGAGTCCGAATGCGCGGAAGCGGCCTTTGCCGTACTGGCCGTGCAGGGCCCGCCGCCGGTTCGCCGTGCGCGATTCCTCCCGCTTCCACGAGCCGCCGAGATTCCGGAAGGCATCCTGGGCATGATCATAGGCGAGGCCATGGCCGTTGTCGCGCACGCGGATGGCGTCAATGCCGCCCATGTCGTTGTCCGCGAACTCGATGCGCACTTCCGTGGCTTCCGCGTCCAGGGCGTTCCATATCAGTTCCGACAGCGCCAGCATCGGTTTCGCGCGCGACAACAATTCCAGATGATCGTCCTGAACCTGAACCGAAATCGTCCTCACCGTATGCCGTTCCTCCGCCGTAATGGCCGTGCTCCTCCGTAAAAAAACCAGCCGGAAACAACGATCATACCATCCGGATTGCGTGGGGAACAAATGAAATGCGAACGCGTCAGCGCTGGGTCAGTTCGCTGTCGGTCGCCATGGCGGGCTTCTTAAAGTTAATATAGAGGACGTCGGCTTCGCGGTCATAGCTGGACCAGAGATAACCATGCGGCGTACTCGCGACCAACCTCTCGATTTCCGTTATCTCCGCCGGGCCTGCTAATAGGGCTCTGGCTATTTCTGCCGTCGCCTCTTCAGACTACGGGTTTGTTTCGTCAGGGAATATTGAATACGTGCAGTGTCCTGCGAAGAATTCAACCCTGTTATGCAGGTGAATGAAGATTGCCAAAACAAGAAGAGCCTCATTTCTTGGCTGCCTCAGGTAAATGACCGTTTTTTCTGAGACCGTCTATCAAGCCCTTTGCTACCGCGCGAGCGTCTCGCAATTCACCGACAAACAGACTGCCACCAGCCTTCGTGGTGATATCTGCATACCATGCTGTCTTCATAGTCTTAATATCTTTCATCACGACGCAAAACTCTGCTGTCGACTTCACTCGATTAATGTTCACTGATGTTGAAGATCCGCTAGCCCCAAAGCTGTTGAATTTTGCTGTGCTGAATGTATGAGTGCCGACATTCTGCTGCGACTGCGACTTTGCTCCAAAAGAAACGATGATTCCTGAATCAATCTCTTCCTTTAGAAATACTTTTTTTTCATCTTCCTCAGTCCACTCTCGGGTGGGAGGAAAAAGGTCACGATAGAGAACAACGGTTACACCAGCCTTTTCCAGTTGCTCCTTGACGCTTTCCTCGATTTCCTTGCGCATGCTGTTAGATGCGTTATCAACAAGTAGAACAACTTTTTTCGGTATGTAGCCTTTATAATCTGAATCGGTAAAGCCCTCAGTAACAATGCTGCGCAGCGCATATGCACTACTAGCAATTACAGAAAGCATGATTATCATAATGACTTGAATTACCTTCATTTCGATACCCTCCTCCATTTCCGGAAACATCATATTTGATTATCATGTTTCTTCAAAATATTCAAATGCAACTAGGATGTCAAGGCAGACGCCGTCGAATCCGTCGGCGAGGATGCGGTCGAAGCAGGTGTCCTCGGAACCGAGCATGACGGCCTGTCAGGCCGGATTTCAATACCGGGTCTTTTAGTTGGCGAAGCACGGGGAACATGGTATTCGCTCGAACCAGAAACTCAGCGGTTGAACAAGGATTTTCATGGACACCATGGAAGGGACGGGCGTTGTGGACCCGGTTTTTTGTAGCGCTTATAGGCGGGCGGAGGCAACCCGATTGAGGCCGGCAAGGTCGCGCGTAAAAGCGATTTCCCGATAACCGGACTCTTTGAGCAACGCCGCGATCGCGTCACGCTGAGGGTCATCCATCTCAAGGGCCAGCAGCCCGCCGGGTCTCAGATGCCGCCGGGCGTTCCGGATGATCCTTGCCGTCACGTCCAGTCCGGCCGGGCCGCCGCATACCGCCCCGTGATCTTCATGGAGCCGAATGACGGGCGGCAGTGTGTCCCATGCCGAATCTTCCACATAGGGCGGATTCGAGCAGATTGCGTCGAAGGGACCGTCGCCCGCATCGAGCGCCGCGAAGAGATCGCCCAACCGAAACGTCATGCGTTCTCGAACACAGTGCCTTGTTGCGTTTTCATCCGCGGTTTCAATGGCCTTGGGTCGGATATCCGTGGCGACGACGGAAGCCCTCGGCGCATTGACGGCTATGGACACGGCGATACAACCGGTTCCTGTTCCGAGATCGAGCACACGGGCGGGATGCTTGCCGACATGAGCCAGAACGGTTTCCACCAGATGCTCGGTTTCCGGACGCGGTACAAGCAGGGGCGGGCGCACCGCAAAGGACAGCGAGAAGAATTCCCATTCACCCAAAATATAGGCGATTGGTTCGGCGTTGGCCCTGCGCTCGACAATTGCGTCGAAACCAGGCGCATCCGTGCAATCGCGCAAACGGGCCAGCAACGCGGAACGGGTGATGCCCAATGTGTGTGCAAGCAACATTTCGGCATCCAAGCGTGGCGTATCGGAAACGGCGGCCAGACGTTGTGTGGCGGCGGCCAGGCGCCGGGACACCGTGATTTGCGGTCTGCTGTCCATTATGCTTCCGCGAGACGTCGCGCGCGGTCGGCGGCGATTAGGGCATCAATCACATCCTGCAGATCGCCTTCAAGAATACTTTCAAGGCGGTGAAGCGTGAGATTGATGCGATGATCGGTAAGACGGTTCTGCGGGAAGTTGTAGGTGCGAATCTTGCCGCTGCGGTCGCCACTGCCGACTTGATTGCGACGGTCGGCGGAACGGGCTGCGTTTTCTTCCTCGATTTTGTGCGCAAGGAGGCGTGCACGCAGGATTGAGATCGCCTTGGCCTTGTTCTTGTGCTGGGATTTTTCATCTTGGCACGTCACAACCAGACCGGAGGGCTTGTGTGTGACGCGGACGGCGGAATCGGTCGTATTGACGCTTTGCCCGCCCGGTCCCGAGGACCGGTACACATCCACCTGGAGATCGTTCGGATCGATGGAAATTTCCACGTCTTCGGCTTCAGGCAAAACGGCCACCGTGACCGCCGAGGTGTGGATACGGCCCTGTGCCTCGGTCTCCGGAACGCGCTGGACGCGATGTCCGCCGCCTTCGAACTTGAGCTGGCTGTAGACGTTGTCCCCCGACACCTTGAAGGTGATTTCCTTGAAGCCGCCGAGGCCGGTGGCATTGGTGTTCATGACTTCGAGCCGCCATCCCTTGCGTTCGGCGAACCGGCTGTACATGCGGAAGAGGTCCGCTGCGAACAAGGCCGCTTCCTCGCCGCCGGTGCCCGCGCGAATTTCAACGATGGTGTTTTTTTCGTCGAGCGGGTCCTTGGGAAGCAGAAGGATCTTGAGCTTTGCTTCGAGATCCTCCAGGGTACGCGTCAGATCGCGTTTTTCCTCGTCGGCCAATTCGCGGATTTCGGGATCGGTTTCCTCACGCAGGACGTGTTCCGCTTCCTCGAGGCGCGCCATGTTTAACTGGTAATGCCGGAAACATGCCACCAGTTCCTGAATCTCCGCTTGCGCCTTGGCATGGCGGCGATAAGCATCGGGATTGGAGGCCACTTCCTGTGTGGCCATTTCTCGCGAAAGGCGATCAAACTCCTCGACGACCGCGAGGAGTTTGTCGTGCATGACTTGCTCCATGCTGTACTATCAGCTTTTCTTGGCGTACTTTTTCTGGAATCGTTCGACGCGGCCTTCGCTGTCCACAAACTTCTGCTTGCCTGTGAAGAACGGGTGGCAGGACGAACAAATTTCCACATTGATGGTCTTCTTCGTCGAACGGGTTTCAAACGTATTGCCACACGCGCATGTAACCCGTGCCGGACCGTAGTCGGGATGAATGCCCTTTTTCACCAGTTTCTCCTTTCACATCCCGCAAAACGCACCGGATCGGGTTATACCGTGGGTTTGCGGGGAATTTCGTTGCAATGAAGTGAAAGCCTAGCATACAGGCATCCTTGCGCGCAAATTTGCCTCGTGACAAGCCGCAGGCAAACGTATCCATTTCCGTTGGCGGCGATCCGATTTGAACGGATTGTTGACGCGCAAGTAGTCTTGATGGCGGCGGGCCTGTCCGCCATGCGGCGGATCAGGGCGAAGGCAAGGAGAAAAACCATGGTGACGTACCGGTGCGATGGATGCGGCAGGGAAATCCCAAAGGATGCGCTACGGTATAGGGTCGAGGTGGATGTAAAAGCGGCCTACGACACGATCGAGATTGGTTTGGCGGATCTCGTGCGGGACCACCGCGCGGAAATGCTGGCGTTGATTAATCGGCTGAAGCACCGTCCCATCCAGGAGATCGAGGAATCGGTCTACAAGCACCTGCAATTGGACTTGTGCCCTTCCTGCCAGCGGGTGTTTATTCGAACTCCCCTGCGTTTTCATCCCGAACAGGGCGGCGGCGGAGACGAGATTGACATAGACGCATTTCTGCGGTCGCTCGGGAAAGGGAAAGAATGAGGTTGAAGATGGAAGGCCCGGGACTGACGGAACTTTGGCGATGTAAAGCCTTGTTGCTTGCGGCGTTTGCGTTATGTGCCGCGGGAATGGGTTCCGAAGCACAAACTATAATGGATCTGCCGGCTCGCTATTGGCCGGCCTTTCCCTTGCCGGATCGGGTGGTTTTGGGCGAATCGCACAACGGGGTCAACGAGGCGGTGCGCGTCGTCCTGAATACCGTAAGCGGTCTTGTGGCCCATGATACCCGGTGCAATCATTCGGGCGAGATGGTGTGGATTGGTCTGACGAACAGTCCTTCCTACGACACGTGGCTCGCTGCATATCTCGCCCGAACCGGCGTGCCGTGCGAAAAACGCGTCCTTTCAACATGGGATTTGGTTGACCGTTATCGTGAACAGGGCATTGTAAAGGGATACATCCTGTATCGCCGCGAACCGGGCGATCGCCCGCTGTATGAAGGAACGCCGTCGGACACGTCCGTCAATGTCGCAACATCGCTGTGCGCGGTGTGGGGCGGGGTGGCCGTCGAGGAATCCATCGAGGCGGATGCCAAGGCGCATGGATTGCCGTTGTTGCTGGACGCGCGCGGGAAGGATGAAGCATGGTTGTTCGAGACATATAGCGGGCGGTTGTCGCGGTCGGTCCTGGGCCGGCAGGATCCGAAGAGCGGCGTGAATCGGGACGCCATCGTGGCCCTGCGCGCGCCGGTGATTGGCGAGACGGGGCCGTTGTATGAACGAATGCTTGAACGGCTGCGTCCCGGTTCGCCGTTGCTGGGCTGGGGGATCGGCCTTGAAGACGCGCAGACAGGTCCCGCCAGCGAGTACGCCTCGTTTCAGACGGCGACGAACTGGTGCGCCAACCTGCCGCTATTGTCCAGCGGGGAGACCGGCCTCGACTATGGATTCAAGCCATTCACGTCCCCGGCGGACCGGAATGCGGCGCCGGACGATACTGCCCGGTACGTGTCGTTCATTCTGAGCGACGGCGACAATGTGCAATGGCTGATGTTGAATTTCTGCAAAGGCGAAGAAGCGCAACAGTATTGGGCAAGCCCGGCTCGCGGCACGATCCCGTTCGGCTGGACGATATGCGCGATGGACCTGTTGCAACTCTGCCCGTACACGCTCGATTACCTGCGCGACACGGCCACGCCGAAGGATGATTTCGTGCTGCTGGGCGGCGGATACTACTATCCCGACTGGTTTGGCCGGAAACGTCCGGGCGCGGATTGGCTCGCGATGCAGGCGCGGCGCACGGCGAAATATATGAACGCGTGTGGCCTCAACCTGCTGATGGTCAACGTGCAGCAATGGGATTCGCCGGAAGCGACGCGCGCCTATGAAACCTACGCGCGCGAGATGCCGAACCTGCGCGGTCTGTTCGTCATCCAGTACGCGCCGTATACGGGCGGCGGCGGAGCCATCCGATGGGTCAACGGCCTGCCCGTGATGGCCGCTCGCAACGCGATATGGGCCGGACGCGGCGAATTTCCGCGGGAAGGCACGCCGAATCGTGTGGCGCGTCTGTTGAATGAATGGGCGGCGCAGCCGATCAAAAATGAAGACGACCGCTTCGCATGGGTGATTGTCCATGCGTGGTCATGGTTCCAAGAAGCGGAATTCAACGCGCCCTTGCAGACCGAGGAAACCGATCCCAAGGACATGCAGCCGGACCCTGCCGCACGCGGCTACCTGCCTGCCGTATGGGCCGCCCGCCACCTTTCCCCCAACATACGCGTCGTCACCCCCTCCGCGCTCGTCGAAACGCTACATCTTGTACACGGCAAGCCGTGAGGGCAACATTTTCAACGCGCGCCCAGTAGTTGGGCGGCGGCTTGAGGCAAGATGTTGCCCTGAATTTGCGCGAATGTCCCTTGCATGAGGCGCATCTGGTTGCGCGTCTGTTCGATTACGGCGCCGGCGATGTCCAAGTCGCGAATGAGCGATTCGGACGCCTGCATGTTTTGTGCGGCTGTGCCGCGGACGGCAAGGGCCTGTTCAAAACGGTTTTGCTGCGCGCCGAGGCTGGCACGGTTCCGGTCGAGGGCGGTTGCCGCGTTGTCGAGTCGTTCCAGCGCGTCGGCCGCGCCGGTTTGAGTTGAAAGATCAAGGCCGTTCAGTCCCAGCGCGTTTGTCGTGCCGGCGTTGATGACGATTTGTTCGCCGCCTTCCGTTCCGACGGCAATCGGCCCCGTGGAGCCGTCGAGCAACCGGGTTCCGTTGAACTCGGTGTTCCGGGCGGTGTCCTCAATTTGTCCGAGAAGGGCTTGCGCCTCTTGGTTGAGGGCGCTGCGCTGCTCATCGGTCAAGGCGCCGTTGGCGGCCTGCAAGGCCAGTTCGCGAATGCGTCCGACGGCTTCCTGCTGCGTTCCGAGGGCCGCGTCGGCGGTTTGAACGACATTGATGCCCGTTTGCAGGTTGTTGGCTTCCTGCGTGTATTGAAGTATTCGTGCGCGAAAGGTTTCGGCGATGGCGAGACCCGCGGCGTCGTCTTTGGCGCCGGTTATTCGCAGGCCGCCGGCAAGTTGTGCCTGCTTGCGTTGCATCTTGGCGGCCGCATCCGCCAGCATGCGCTGCGTGCCCAATGCGCGATTCAGCGAGTTGATTTCAAGTCCCATGACGACAACCTCCGTTCAATGGCCCATGCCTGCCCGTTCCATTTCCTGAAGCGGCCACGTGTCAACCCTTCTGGCTTCAGTATACCATCAATCCGTGAACCATTCATCGCACGGCAAGCAGGCAAACGCCGAGATTTTTCTCCAATTCGTTGAGAGCCATGAGTTTGTCCGCCGGAAGAAGTTCCGGTTCGACTTGGACTTCCTTCAGAGCAAGCAGGCGGATGCCTTCGGCCCGCTCAAATTCCTGAACCCGTTGAATTTGATCGATCGAAAGAGGGGCAAACACATACATGGCGGCGGACTCCCTTCATTCCCCGGGTTTCGGCACCCGGATCTTTTTATCGGCCAACAGCGGATCGCTTTTATCCATTTTGTTTAACTCCAACAGTTTCTTGACCGTTGTGCCATACTGCACGGCAATCTTTTGAAGCGTCTGGCCCGGCAGCACCAGATGTTCGATGGTTTCTTCCGCCGGCGCGGCATCCACCACCGGCGGCGGAAGAGACGTCGGTTCTCCCTTGTAAATGACCAATTTCTGGCCTGTTTTGATCACATTGCCATCGAGATTGTTCCATGCCGCCAAATCCTTGGCCTTGACGCCGTAACGCCGAGCGATCTTTTCAAGGGTTTCGCCCTTCTCGACGACGTGCATTATTTTTTCGCCGCTTGGCGCATCAGAGGCGTTCCCGGTTACCGGTGGGGGGGCAGGAGCCGGGGAAACCGGAGCCGGTTCGACGGATGGCGGGGCCGCCGGGATTTCGGTTGAACGAAGACGATCCTGCCATTGGCGAAGCCGGTCGCGGCTCTTGGCGAGTTCATCGCGGGACAGCGCGCTGGTCTCGATGGCTTCATGGATGGCATTGGCCGCCGCGCGAATGCGATCGGGACGCGCGTCGAGAAACAGGACGGCGTCACAGCCGGCCATGAGCGCTTCGACAACCGCCCGATCGGCGGGCCGTGATCGTTCGATAATGGACGAGGCCATATTGTCCGCGAGAATAACATTCGGAAAATTCCAGTGTTCACGCAATACCTTGCGCACCAGCACCGGGGAAATGGACGCGGGGCGCTTGGGAAACTGTTCGTCCAGCGCGGGAACGGCGGCATGACCGGCCAGAATGCCGGCAATGCCTTGACGGGCCGCCTCGTCGAACGGGTACATGAGTTCGGCCAGACGAGATACTTCATATTCGAGAACGAGGCGATCCTCATTGTCAATCTTGCGCATCGCGCCGGCGCCCGGGTAGATCTTGGCCACGGGTATCGCGCCCCCGGCCGAAATGCCATCCGCAAACGCAAGACCCAACAGGGCCACCTGTTCCTGATCCGTGCCGTAGGTGCGGCTGTCCGCAACGGAAGAAGCGACTTCAACGGGCGCCACGTCGAGCACCGGCGAAAGCAGTATGCCGATGCCGCGTGAAAGGGCGGCCGCTGCACAGGCTTTTCCAAACTCGCGCGCACCCTTGATATCCTTGTTTTTACCCAATTCAGCCGCAGTCGGCGCGGGATCCATTTTGAGCGGATTAAGATTTCCCCCTTCCTGTTCGACGGCTATCAGGGGCCAATCGGCCAAGGTATCGCCAAAACCGCTTTCGCGCTTGATATCGGCAACCAGTGAAGACGTCTGAACCCCGTCAACCATGTTCGACTCGCGCAAGACTATTCCTGCCGGACGGATTTCCTTCAACAAAACCTTTGTCGAGTTGTCCAACGACGTTCCCTCGATGGCGATGAACAGGAAATGACCCGGCCACAAATCGTCGGGGCCGGGAACCGGTTTCGTGGCTATCGGTTCCGTTTTTTCCGGGGCGGGCGGTAACGGTTCGGCGGTCTGTGCCGGCGTGTTCGCGGCCGCTTCCGGTGCGGGTTCGGACGGGGCGGGCGGTTCCGGTTTTTGGACAACGGTTGCCGGAGTCGCTTCCGGGGCATGGCTGGATTTCACAGCCATCAATACAAACGCCGACGAAAAACCCACCGCAACACCGAGCACAAAAGTAATCAGCAACATGCCCGATGGGCGCCTGCCGCGCCTCCGCACATAAATATCACTCATCGTCCCCGTTCCCAATTTATTGGTTGCAATTTCCACCACGCCGATTTACCGCGTGATTATAGCATAGCAAAGGCCTTGGGGCTGTACCCTTGCAAACAAATTCCTGCACAATCCCGCGACACCCGGATGGATGCCCAAACCCATCCGGGAACTTCCGCCGTCTTGTTATTGCATGGGGGGAACCGACCAAGCACGAGGAACCGTGTACGCTCCGATAAAGTTGGATTTGCCCGTGTTCTCCCTTTTTTTGCTAAGATGGCCTTACGGCAGTGTGCTGACGAAAAGCGGCCTTGATTTTGCCGATGCACTCCATTCTGTTTTATGCCCCGAACAGGCCGAAAGAAACGGAGTGGCCGACTATGGGATCAAACGGTTGTGATTCCAGCGCCTTCTGATAAAGAGGAGAAACCGTGAAGAAAGCATCTTTATTCGCCGCCTGGATGGCTGTGTTCATTCTGCTTGCGCAGTCTGTTCAAGCCCAGCCAAAAACAGGAACAACCAACGGGGACCTGCAGGGCAATCTTTCCATTTTGAACCTCTTTGGAGAACAGCCGGAAACGATGCGGCAACTGTACTCGGCCGCCTATGCCGTGCTGGCTTCGGATCCGCAAGCGAGCTTTGCGGATGTCGCGCGTGATCCGGGGATACGCCGTCTTTGCAGCGAAAACGCCATTTTACACTTCGGCGGCCCCATGCTGGGATCGGTTACGCCGGATGGTGCAACAATTTGGGTGCGGACCGCGCAACCGGCGAAGGTGGAAGTCCGTGCCACTGTAAATGGAGAAGAAAAATCTTTTGGCCCCGTAACGACGTCGGATGCGTCCGATTTGACGGCGATTGTGCCGGTGACCGGCCTCCCGCCGAACACCCGATGCCCTTACCGGGTACTCATTGATGGCATGCCGATTGCCGTTCCGGGTGATGCCGCCATCCGTACCGCGCCGGAATCTTCAAGAACCGGCAGGGTACGAATCGCCTTCGGCAGTTGTTTTCACCGTTGGGGATTGGGCAACCACGTTCTGGCCGACCGTATCCGCGGCCGGAATCCCGCCGCGTTGTTGTTGATGGGCGACATTGCCGTGCAGGACAGAAACAATCACCTCGGACTGCACCGGGCCGATTACCTGCTGCGCGATTGCCATCCGGCATGGCGGAGCCTCGTTGCCTCAATCCCCGTGTATGCCACGTGGGACGACCATGACTATTTCGACAACGACAAGGCCGGCATCCCTCCGGGGTTCACCGGCAAGGACCGGGCGGGGGTTCGCCGCGTGTTTGAGCAAGCCTGGAACAACCCCGCTTATGGATTCCCCGATGATCGGGGCGGCGTTTTTTTTCGTACACGCATCGGGCCTTGCGACATCGTCATGCTCGACAACAGGTACTTCCGAACAGGGCAGAAAGGTTCCTTTCTGGGTGAGGAGCAAATGCAATGGCTTGAGGATCAGTTGCTCGATTGCCAAGGTCCCTTCATCATTTTGTCCTGCGGCACCATGTGGAGTGACTATGTCTCCGCCGGCAAGGATTCCTGGGGGCGTTGGGACCCCGAAGGGCGAGAACGCATCTTTAGACTCATTGAGAAAAATCACATTGGCGGCGTGCTGTTGATATCCGGCGATCGGCACGGCGCCCGTGGATTCCGAATTCCGCGGCCAGGAGGGTTCGCCTTCTATGAGTTCGGAGCTGCCTGCCTCGGCGCCCGAACCGGCCCGCCCGTGACCGATCCCGAATGGACCACCCAGTTGTACGGCATCGAGGGCCAATACGCATTCGGCGAGTTCAATTTCGATGCCACCGTTGCGGATCCCGAAGTTGCTTTTCGGTTGATCCAAGAGGATGGCGAGGAACTGTATAATCTGACCTTGACCCGCCGCCAATTGACTCCCGGCAATGCGCCATAGATGCAGGGAATGATCCGGCTATCGGTCTGTGCGTTGTGAATGGCGGACAAATGCCAAATCATCGCATTCAATCCGAAATGCTCAGACTGAAAGCCCCTCCCTTCATCTTGGACGGCTGGTTTTTTAGAGTACTTGAAGCGTCTGCGTGCAAGCCTCTACGCTCGCGTCTTGTTTTCCTGATTGTAGGAAAGTAGAAAGCAGACAAGGAGATCTTTAGACTTCCCGGAATCAAATTCGCCGCGCGGGAGCGGCAGGGAGCGGATGCATGAAGGCTGTGTATTGTGTCGGAACGCATTGGGATCGCGAGTGGTACGAGCCGTTTCAGGAATTTCGGATGTGGCTCGTCGAGTTGATTGACGAACTAATGGATTTGATGGATCGCGATCCGGAGTACAAATGTTTTCATCTCGACGGGCAGGCGGTGGTCTTGCAGGACTATCTCGAAATCCGTCCCGAACGCCGCGATCGCCTCGTGTCGTTTCTGAAGTCGAAGCGGCTTTTGGCGGGCCCGTGGTACGACCTTCCGGATGAATGGCTGATTTCGGGCGAAAGTTATGTCCGCAATCTGGCCATGGGCATGCGTGTGTGCCGGTCGCTCGGTTTCGAGCCGATGCGGTTTGCCTACACGCCGGATCAGTTCGGCCATATTGCCGCGTTGCCGACGATCATGAACGGCTTCGGCCTTCGCGCGGGGATCTGCTGGCGCGGGACGCAGGACGAGAATTATCCGGCGCATTTTGTGTGGATTGGACCGGATGGCAGCCGGATGGTCACGAACAAACTGCGCGACTGCGGCAGTTATGGCCCCTTTGATTTCGCCGTGCGCGGCCGGCTCAAGCGGGAGGAATATCCCACAGAAGCCATTGCCGGGTATTTCGAACCGTATTTCAAGTCCGAATCCGAACGGGCGCAGGCGCCGATCGTCTTATTGCTCGACGCGATCGATCATCAGCGGCCCGATCCAAAAATGCCGTGGTTGCTGGACGAACTGAAAAAACGTTTCCCGGATGTCGAGTTTTCATGGACGACGCTTGAAGAGTACGGGCGAGAAATGCTTGCGCACGAAGCGCAGTTGCCGGAGCGCACGGGCGAGTTGCGCGAACCGGCGCGCGCGGCGGACCGCGGCGGCCAATATCTTATCGTGCATGTCCTTTCGTCGCGTTATCCAATCAAGGAACGCAACGATCGATGTCAGGCGCTGTTGGAAAAATGGGTGGAACCGTACGCCGCGTTCCAGGCGATGGCGGGCTGCGTGCCGATCATGCGCTACGTGGACAAGGCCTGGGAGTATCTCCTCCGGAACCATCCGCACGATTCAATCGGCGGGTGCAGCATCGATCAGGTTCACCGGGACATGCAATACCGGTTCGATCAGTGCGAGTTGATCGGCGATGGTGTCTTGCGCCGCGCGATGGCCCTTGTCGGGCAGGCGTCCGATGCTCCCGATGCGTGGCCGAACGTTGTCGTCCACAATCCGTTGCCGTTCGCGCGATCGGGCGTGTTCGAGGTCGCGGTGCCGTTTCGCGCGGACTGGCCGAAAAAGTACGTTGACGGTCTCGCAACGGCTGAAATCTGCAACAAGTTCGCGCTTGTGGATGCGGATGGAGGGCGCATTCCGTTCCAACTGTCCCGTATCGAACGAGGCGTCGAACTCAAGGCGATCAATTCCATGGGACGCAAGGCCACGCATGGGGGAGACGTGTACCATCTTGCCGTCGAGATGACGCTTCCGCCGTGCGGTTATGCGGGGTTTTGCGTGGAGCCGACCGATGAAGGAACGCGCAATGCCGGTTCGTGCATGACGGGCGTGTTGTCTGCTTCCACGGGCCTTGTCGGCTTTACCTTGCACCCGAACGGCTTGGCCTGCTTGACGCATGAGGCCAGCGGCGTTGCCTTCGACGGCCTGTTCCTCTACGAGGATTGCGGTGATTCGGGCGATGGCTGGACCCGTGGGCGGCTGATTGACGACATAATCTTCCGCAGTCCGGGATCGCGCGTGACAACGGCCGTTGACGAGGATGGCGCCTTGCGCACCGTGTTTCGCGCCGAGCGCGTGTTCGAACTGCCGCGCATGATGGAACGCGGAATCTATCGCCGTTCCGGCGAACGCGTCGAATTGCGCGTTACCGACCGGATTTATGTCGAAAAAGGCGCTTCGTGTGTCCGCGTGCGGACGCGGATCGAAAACACGTGCATGGACCATCGGTTCCGTGTATTGTTTCCAACGCATCTCGATACGGACGTGTCGTTTGCGGAAACGCCGTTTGCCGTGGTCGAGCGGCCGGTCGCGGCGCCGCCGGAATCCGCGGCGTGGCAGGAACGTGTCAATCCCGAAAAAGCGTTCACGTCCTTTTTTGGCGTAAAAACAGAAACAGGCGGTCTGGCTGTATTGGCGCCGTTTGGTCTGCATGAATACGAGGCCGCGGAAACGCCCGACCGATCCCTCGCGCTGACGTTGTTCCGTTCGACATTCAAGACGGTCGGCACGCCCGGCGAACCGGACGGCGAACTGCTTGGGCCGTTGGAATTCGAGTACTTGCTGTATCCCTTTGCGGGCGTATTCGACGCGCCGGAAGCACTTCGACTCGTCGCGTGCGCGCAGGCCGGCGTGCGAACGCATTCGGCGGCGGAATTACCCGCGCCGCGTTCGTTCCTGCGCGTCGAATCCCTCAAGGCTGTCGCCACGGCGATCAAACCGGCGTTCGATGGCAGGGGGATTGTCGTGCGCTTGTGGAATCCGTCGGAAGGCAAGGCAAAGGCCGTGATCGTCTGCGAACGCGCGGTCGCTGAAGCGTCGCTGTGCAACCTGAATGAGGAACACTTGGAACCCCTCAAGCCTGGCCGGGATGGCTCGGTGGCGGTGGGCGTTCCGTCGCGTGGACTGGCGACCGTGCGGTTATGCCTGGCCTAACTGGCGTGGATGATGAGGGGGGTTGTCTGTATGGTATGTGAAAAGTTATGATCCCCTCATTCAGCCAATAATTTATTTGAAGGCAATGGAGAGAAATGCAATGGGCAAAGGCGATAGACGCACGAAGAGAGGCAAAATCTGGCACGGCAGTTACGGCAATACGCGCCCCAAGAAGACAAAGAAATCCAAAACCTGATCCGCGTGTGCGCGTGGCGCGGGAACAAGGGTTGGCTGCGGGAATAGCGCCGACCCGGTGAAACGCCGGCCCAAGTTTTCATGGCACGAAGAAGAAAATCGCGTAAGAAGCCCGTTTGGGAGCGAATCTGGTTGCGCATTCGCGCGAACCTGATTTCCGGGATGGCGGTCATCGTGCCACTGGGCATTTCGGCGTATGTCATCCAGTTGTTTTATCGCCTCACGGCCGGCCGTCTTACTCCTGCGGTGAATCGGGTTACCGAGGAATGGCCGGCCTATCTAACCGCCGCTTTTTCGATCCTGTTGTTGTTTATCGTCCTCTATGGGGTCGGGCTTGTCACGGCGGTGGTGGTAGGCCGGCGCTTGATAGCCCTTGCGGAATCCATCATCCGACGCATACCCTTGGTCAAGGGCGTTTATGGCGCCTCGAAGCAAATCGTCGAAACCTTGTTGTCGCAGAGCGACGGGGACGGTTTCAAGTCGGTGGCGCTGGTCGAGTTTCCCCGCCGCGGCGTCTATTCGCTTGCCTTCGTGACAGGGACGATCGAGATCGAAGGGCGCGAATTTTTTAAGGTATTCGTGCCAACCACACCCAATCCGACCAGCGGGTACTTCGAGATCATGGACCCTTCGCTCGTACGTCTGACCGGTTTTTCTGTCGAGGATGGGGTAAAAATCCTTATGTCGGGCGGCATTCTGGCGCCGGAAACCATTGACGACGAGTCTTCAGGCGCTCGGGGAGATTCGGCATGCTAGGCAAGAGACGCCGGCAAGAGAAAAACATGTGGCAACGGTTTCGGCACGACATGCGCACGCGGATCGTATCGGGACTATTGGTCATCGTGCCGTTGGGCATCACCGTTTTCGCCTTGGGTTTTCTTTACGATCTCACTGCGGGCAAACTGTCGCCATACATCCTTCGATGGGCCGGCCCCATGAAACCGTACACGGTCGTGGCCATATCCGTACTGATCTTCTTCTTGGCGCTTTACGGGGTGGGATTCGTGACCAATTTCGTGCTGGGCCGCAAACTACTCTCCCTCACCGAAATAATCATCCAACGCATTCCGGTTGTGAAAACGGTCTATATCGCGTCAAAACAGGTCATCGAGGGGCTTGCCCCCAGCGATGACAGAAGAGGGCAAGGCCGGGAAGTCGTCCTGATTGATTATCCCATACACGGCATGAAGGCTGTCGGATTCGTGACCGGCCGCATACGGCTACCCGATGGAAACGAATACCTGAAGGTTTTCGTGCCGACCGTCCCCAACATGACTGTGGGATTTGTGCAGATGGTGGCGCTTGGCGATGCCCGATACTGTAAACTCTCGGTTGAAGACGCCATCAAGTTCATTGTGTCCTTGGGCATCATTGCCCCGCGATCGCTTGCATTGAAACCCGTGGCGCCCAGTGAACCGGCCCTTTCCCGCCAGAAGGGTTGATTGTTTCTGAAACCCGTGCCAGACTTTGATTTTCTGTACCGGTGTCGTGTATAAAACACGTCCTTGAAGTGCCGGGGATGCCGGTTGAAAGTCGGGAATGCATGATTTCGAAGACGGGTTTGTACGTGATCCGGGCGTTGGCGGAATTGGCCAAAGTTCCGGAAGACAGTTGGTTGGGGACGGCGGTGCTGGCGAAGGAAATAGATGCGCCAGTCAACTACTTGGGCAAATTACTCCATATCCTTGCGCGCGAACGCATCATTCTCTCGCAAAAAGGCGTGCGAGGGGGGGTTCGCCTGGCCCACCCCGCGCATGAGGTGACGCTTTACGAGGCCCTCGAGCCATTCGAAAATTTCCGACGGTGGACGGAGTGCATGCTGGGGAAAAAAGGATGCCCGGAAGAAGGTCTCTGCGTACTGGACGCCAAGTGGGAACCTGTGCGCAACGAAGTGCTTCGTTTTCTTCAGGCGACCACGGCGGCGGATCTGGTCTCCGAACCCAAGTCTTTGCCTCCGTTGTCAGAATAAGGCTTATTCAATATTCCAATTGGATAATCTTACTTGGACCAATCGTCGGCATCGGCCATCGGCGCTTCGTCCACTTCCACTTCAACTTGTGTACCGGCATCGAAGCCAAGATCGTCTACCACTTCGACATCGGTGGGTTCTTCTTCGGCAAGGTCGTCGGGCACGATAACTTCCTCGATGGCCACGTCCGTGCGCGTATCATCGTCATCTGCATCGAGAAAGATGGAATCGGTGGTTTCGACGATCGTTTCTTCCGGTTCGATTTCATCCAAATCTTCGCCGAGGAGGTTCGCCTCGTCTGGGGCGGTGGATGGCATAAGGCGCCGGGGCTTGCGCTTGAGTGAGGGTTTCCGGACGGCCTTGTCGTCACCCGCGCCCAGACGCACCAGTTCCTCGTCGCCGCATTCCGGGCACTTATATCCCAGTTTCTCGGCGCCCCAGTCCAAAAAACGTTTTCCACATTTCCGACAATGATATTTCACCGCCATTGAAATCGTCCCTTTCATGGGTAATTTGCGGTAACGCTATCCAACTCAACCTGTCAAAGCGGGCGGATTATAACAAAAGCGATCCTGGAAGTGAAGAGTCTTGTTTGCCGACGTGTTGGCCGTTGCCGCCGTCATTCTGGCGGCCGCCGTATTGGAAGCGGATGCGCATAGGACTCTGAACTGGCAAGCCCGCCGGCAACAGGCGGCGAGGCAGGATGGCCCGGCGCCTCTCAAGGCGCACGACATGTCGGCCTTGGACCGGGTACATGTCAGCGGTCCGGGTATTTGCTGGCTGCTGAGACCGAATCTGGAGAATTACGAGATAAAGGGACGCTGTTAGAATTGTGACGTCCATTTTATACTGTCCACGAATGAGCAGGGTTTGCGCAATCCGCTGCTTGCGCCTGCGGGATCCCGATCGTTTTTCTGCGCTGGCCAGAGGAACAGCAGGTTCCTCAACGGAAACCGGCGCCCGAGCACTATAAGCCGACGCTGATGGAAACCTGCCGGGAAATCGGCGCTTCGCTGATCAACCTGTACGAGGCGTTTGTGGGTGCGGAAGAGTCGCTGTATCTGGACCCTGTCCATCCCAACCCGGCCGGATGTCGTGGCGGAAGCGGTCGAACAGGAAATTCGCCGCCTGCTTCCTTGACGGGGCCTGCCTATCGGGAAGTCCCCGCGCGTTCCATGGCCCACCGGATCATTTCCCGATGGGCTCGCGGTTCGCTGTCGCGCAAGTAAAGCAGTCCTATCGGATATCCGAGAATGACGGAACCGGGCTTGTGCGCCGCCAGTTTATGGTGGGCCGTGTTCAGTGCAAAGGCATAACCGTTTCCCATGGATGCGAGATCCGTGGGGCCTATGGGGCCATTGGCCGGTGCAACGTTCAGGCGGGCGATGCCTTCCGCCGGCAAAGGGGCAGATTCGGCGTACAGCGGAGGAATCCCTTCCAAATCCGCAATGACCGGCATGGGATGGCGATCAAGGCGTTCCTGGGCGCTTTGGGGCAGCAAGGCCCGCGGACTGAAGGCTTTGAACAACAGCCGGTAGCCCGATAGGTCTTCGGAAAGATTATCTTCATTCACGATGCGAACGGGAATTTCAAGATCGCGAAACAACTTGTATACACCAAATTGGGCGTCGTGAACCCATTGGTTTGCTTCGCGGTATGAATAATGGGTCCACTTTGATAAAAACAGAAGGACCGTGTCTTTACGGGATACCAATCGGTTCGTGCCGTGCGGTACATTCTCCCCGTGTTCGGCGAATACAGAGACCAAGTCCCGCAACAAGGGAAAAGTAGAGGGCATTTCTGCATTGTACGAGTAGTTGGCGACTTTCAATCCAGCGCCGGCTTGTGCGGCCTGCCGGCCGATCGCCAGAAGTTGGCCGTGGCTGTATCCAAGCCCAATCGTGGACTGATAGGCATCGAATTCGAATTGAACGGGCCGTTGCGCGATGCCGCGAAAACTGTCCACCGCCGTGGCCGCGGTCCAGGCATCATCCTTGACATGCCAGAAGAAATCGTAGGAATGAACAATCTGATCCATGCCGCGCGACAAGCCCCAATAGTCGAGATTGGACATCGCTGCGCTTTCTTTCCGGTAACTTTCGCCCAACGGCGCCGACAAGCGCGCTTTCGGATCGCCCGCACGAACGGCCGCGGCAAACCGTTCTACGGCTTCGCGCCAGCACTGTTCGCGAAATGCAATCCATGCGCGGTTTGCCGGATTGCGGTCGGGAACGCCTTGGGTTGGCCCCGGAACCGGCGGTTTTTCGGGGAGAGGCGTGTTGCGCTCGACCACGTCGCGCAGCCAAGCGGGGCGGGGCGATGCAATCGCCTTGCGCCACGCGGCCAGCGTCGAAGGATCGTAACTCCACCACTCCGACCATTTCAGTTCCGCATGGATGCCGATGAACGGGCTGAAATAGACGTCCTCGCCGGCGCATGCCCGGGCAAGCGTTGTGCAAAGAGGAGCGAAGCGACTCCAGAAGCGCTCATCCATAATGGACGGCGGTTTCTGCGGCACGGGCGATCCGTCCGCCGCGACCCATGTGTCGCCGTCGTACCAGTCGGGTGTGGCGCCGCCATAGTAACTGTTGATGCGCAACCGCATGCCGGCGCCGTGGCGCTTGCAGACGGCGAGGCGTTCAGAAAGCCATTTGATCTCGTATTGGCCCCGTCGTGGCTCGACATGTTTCCAAGGAACGGAAATCTCGATGCGATTGAATCCCATCGCAACGAGATCCGCGGTCCATGTTTCGAATAGGGCCAGATCCTGGCAGGGCGCGGTCCAATCCCAGATATCGAACGACGCTTCCCGTTCCTCCGGGACGACGGCGCACAGGAGTCCCACGAGGGCCGCAATCACTTGATGCCGGCCTTTTCCGCGAGGGCTTTTTCCATCTCCACACGAAACCCTTTCATGTCCTCGAGGCGCAGCAGGATCAGATGGGATATGCCGAGGGCGAAAAGAGGTTTTGTGCCGGCGCGCATGTTGGGCGATGATCCCCGGCCTTCGAAACGCAACGTATGCTTGCCCGCCTCAAGGGTGTGCCGGTCGAGCGATACCGGCAAGCGGTCCATTCCAACCGAATTGAAATCAATTGGTCCGCCAAAGGCTTTGCCGTCAATCATCGGCTGGTAGACGCTGCCTATAAGCGAGTAAAGCATTATCGCTTGCAGTGTGTAAACGCCCTTTTCGGCCACTTCAAAGTCGAGTTCGATGGCGCCGTCGCCTTGTGCGGGCATGTACATGACGCCGTCTTTCTCCTTGAGAAGAAGTTGAGACGGCGTTCCGCGGACTTCGAGCGCATGGGTTTCGATGGTTTTGTAGGGGGGAAGGCGATCCCTTGCGGAAGGCCAAGGGCGATCAAGGCCAGCGGGTGGTCGCTGATACCAGAACGCGACCGAACTAATCCAGTCCGACCGCTCGAGAAAACCGCCCAGTTCCAAAAGGTCGTCCGTGAAAATACTGCCCCGATGCTCGATGGTGACCTTGAGCGATTTCTTGAAAGCCACAGGATCGATCAAATGCCACCGATACGCCGTGACGCGGTCCCCGGCGAAATAACCCTCGAACAGCGGAACGCCGTAATAGGGCGTCGAGAAGGGCCGGAAACCCCATGCGTCGTTGAAATAGTCTTCCGTGCCGGTTCCGCGTAGCGAGGGCGTTTCCTCGCCGTCAATGTAGAAGCGGTCGTCCCCCTCACCGAACCAGCCGTTTTCCATCTGATGGACGGAATACACGGTTCCCACATACTGTCCGGCGCCGTCCGTTTCGAGGATCGTGTAATCGCCGGGTTCGGCGGGCGTGGCCTGCCGGTATTGTGCGTGAAAATACGTCGTGTCTTCGGGAAGCGAATCCTTCTTTTGCCAGTCCAGATAGTAGTAGAAGGAATCGCATTCGATATCTTCGGATTCGTTCGTCAACGTAACGCGCGCGCTCTTGCGAAACGGCATCCGCCAGTAGCACGTGCGGGCGCGTCCGTTCGATGTGACCGCCGCGGGCAGCGAGGTGTAGGTGATCCACGCCCCGTGGCCTACCCCGAAGAAATCGCCCAGGGGCGCTTCGACGCTGGGCTTGTCCAGCCCGTCCCAATAGATCCGAAGTACCAGCGAACGCCCGTAGAACGGATCGTTCATACCAACCGTGCACCAAATATGCGTGATGATGCCCGGTCCCTCGAGTTCGCCCAGTGTGAGCGTCTGCCCGGGCGCGATGTTTTTCGCGTCGCCGTTCTTGTACAGGTCCGCATTGCTGCTGCTTTCGCGGCGCGATGTGAAATCCGGCATTGTAGCAAGATCGTCGAACAAAGCCGATGCGCCGTCTCCGGCGGCAACGACCGGCACAAAAAACAACACAAACAGAACCATCCAATACATTTTGAACACTGCCTTTACCCCCTTGTCCATTAGTGAAAACAACATTCACAATCGGTGGCATGAATGGTATAAAACATCGTCCATCCCTTGATATACGTTTTTTCACACAAGCGTTTCAAGTTCGTTTACAAGCGCCCTGAAGTGTTCCATGGCGTCGGTGACGGGCCGTGGGCGGGAAAGGTCCACGCCGGCATGGCGCAGTTGGTCGAGAGGGAACCGCGACCCGCCCGATTGAAGAAAGGCCAGATAACGTTTTCGCTCTGCCTCGCCGCCTTGCAGGACGGCCCGCGACAGCGCAATGGCCGCCGAGAGTCCCGTCGCGTACTTGTACACGTAGAACGCGCTGTAGAAATGGGGGATGCGGAAACATTCAAGCGATAACGCGTCGTCAATTACGACTTCGGGTCCAAAATACGCGTCGAGCAGGGAACGATATTCCGCACGAAACCGTTCGAGTGTCAGCGGTTCGCCGTTTTCGACGACAGCATGGATATTCCGCTCGAATTCGGCGAACATAGTTTGCCGGATCAGCGTGCCCCGGATCTCGTCAATCTCGCGGTTGACAAGATATGCCCGTGTTTCGCGATCCTTGGCCTGTTCGAGCAGGTGCGCGTTCAACAATTGTTCGTTGAAGGTCGAGGCCACCTCGGCCACGAAGATGCTGTACCGGTAGTCCTGGAAGGATTGGCTCCGTGCGCTGAGGTACGAGTGCATCGAGTGTCCGGCCTCGTGTGCGAGTGTGAAAACATGATCGAGCACATCGTCCCGGTAGTTGAGGAGAATGTAGGGAAGACCATCGTAACTTCCGCTTGAAAAAGCGCCGCTTTGCTTGCCGGCGTTCTCGTAGCGATCCACCCAGCGTTTTTTCAGAAGTCCTTCCTCCAGCGGGCGGACATATTCTTTGCCCAGGGGGGACAAGGCCTCGCAAACGGTCCGCGCGGCCTTTTCGTAGGGGGTGCGGCGGGTGACCGTCTGCACCAACGGCACGTAGGTGTCGTAGACGTGGAGCGATTTAAGCCTTAGCGCCTTTTTCCGAATGGCAAGATACCGGTGGACAATATCCAAATGGGCGCGCACCGTTTCGATCAAGTTGTCGTAGACCGCGATCGGAACGTTGTCCGCGAAAAGCGCCGCCTCCCGCGCGGAGGGAAAGTGTCGGACACGCGCCTGGTATACATCCTGCAATACCGAGGCGTTAAGGGCGGCCGCCAGTGTGTTTTTATGCGCGTCGTATTCCGCATAGAATTGATCGAAGGCCTTTTTGCGGATGCTGCGCCGGTGCGATTCGAGAAAACTCCGGAACGAACCCTGCGTGAGCGGAACTTTCTTCCCACGATCGTCCTCGCATGCGCCAAAGGAAAGGTCGGCGTCGTTCAACTGGTTGAAGATGCGCGGCAAGGCTTCAATCACCTCGCCCTGCATCGCCAGCAGCCGCTCTTCCGCGTGGGAGAGGATATGGGGCTTGTAGCGCAGCAATTTTTTGAGTTGAAAGCGATAGGGCGCAAGGCATTTGTCCTTGAGAAATTCGCGCATGCGCCCCGCAGGAATGGCCTGGATTTCCGGCGCGATGTAACTGGCCTGTTCGTTGGCATTCGTCGCGAGGTGCATGTACCGGGCCACTAACCCCTGGTACCGACTGTTTCCAACGTCTTCCGCGGCTTTTAGTCCGGCATACTCGCCTAGGCGTTCCGCCTCGCGCTCGAATCGTGTCTGGAATTCCAGGCAGGCCAGCAGACAACGGGCGGAACGGCCCAGCGTGCCCTTGAAACCGGCGAGCCGTGGAATCTGCCGTTCCAATTTTCGATACGCGCGCATCCACGCCTCGTCGCTTTTGAACAAAGGCGACAAATCCCATGTGTCATTTACGGCCACTTCATGTCGTTTCGGCAGATGTTTCATCGGCTTTCCTGTCGGTTACTTCTTCCAATTTTTCAGCGCCCCCGCTTCGAGTCCAAGGGCTTCCTCATAAATGGCCAGCACATTTTCGAGCGGGGTATCGGATTGAATGCAGTGGGCCGGACTGAAGATGTATCCGCCATTTTTACCGACGACTTCCAAACGGTGGCGGGCTTCGGCGCGGCAGGCGGCCTCGTCCCGGAAAGGCAGCGTGTCCTGGGTGCTGACAAGGCCGCAAAAGGCAAGCCTGTCCCCAAACTCCGCCTTGATTTCCGCCGCGTCCATCCCCGGGGGTTCCGGCTGCATCGCGTCGAGAATGTCCAGGCCCATTTCGATGAATATCGGCATCAATTTCCGCGTGTTGCCGCACGAGTGCATCATGGCTTTCGCGCCGAATTCATGCGCAAGATCGTAAAAACGTTTGAGCCGGGGATAGAAAAAGCGCCGGAACACGTCCGGCGGAAACATCGGTCCGGCTTGGTTGCCGCAATCTTCGCCCAAGCACAGGATGTCAATCTTGCCGTTGCCCGCTTCGAGCGTCCGGCGGCACCGTTCGTACAAGACGTCGCAGCGTTTGTCAATGATGGCCACGCCCACCGGATCCTCCGTCACGATGTCCATGACGACCTGTTCCATGCCGCGTCCCCGGCTGACGCCGTTGACAATATCCGGTATGCCCGCGCTGCCGTGACAAACCGCGAAATCCTTCAACTGATCACATTGCGCCTCGATGTCCGAATAGTCGAACAAATCGGCCGTCGGCCATGGAAACGCCTCGACTTCTTCCAGGGTCACGGGCGGCGCCATCGGCAAATGGTGCGCCTCGGCATAGGCGCCGGTCGTGAAATGAATGGTCTTGTACCCGACGCCCCATTCATCCACATGGTCGCAACCGGGCGGAATCGGGCGTTCCGGGCCGATATACCGCGGCTCGACGTGCCGGAAATCCACGCCGAGAATCGGAAGGATGTCCGGTGTGCCGAAATGCTCCACGAGCCGGGCATGAATTTCCGGCGTCAGATAAACCTGAATAGGCGCGCGGTCCGGTTGACGGTGGTTGACCGCGGCCAATACGCGTTCCTTGGATGTCATCGGCATAATTCCTCCTGGCTTGTTTGCGCACGCAACCTTCCCCGCACAACGCGGCGCCGATTTCAAAACCGGCCATGAAATACCGAATTGAAATTCGGCGCTGCATGGAAAAGCAAGCGCAGGCTTGGCGACCGGGCAAGCCGCTATTTTGCCCACTTTGACCGCGAACTGCAAACTTCCCACTCCGAGTAGATTTTTATTTGAGGCAAAAGGACTTCCGCCGGTAGAACTATTTTGAAAATTCATCTGACCGCGACTCGGTTCGTGCTCGTAATCGTAATCGAAACAAGAAGTTATGAACCTCTTCAATCGCTTGTGGAGTAATCCAAGAGAATGCTTTTGTTTTCATGCTTGTGCGCATAATGATAATCGTGTCAGGGCGGATCGCTCTCCGCCACAAGCTCCGGCGGGCGGTTGATTTCTTCCGCTGTCCGATGTCTAATTGAAGGTAGTGCAGTCTTGCCGCGAGGATGACATCATGCGAACGAGTTTCTCGCTTTCGACGGGAGTTTTACTGATTGCATTGGCCGGGTGCTGTCTGGAACCGGAAGGCGACCGCGATTTCCGCCAGGACATGCGAGCGTTTGTCCAGTCCATTTCCGCGCACGCGAAAACGATCGCCCCAGACTTCATCGTCATTCCGCAGAACGGACAGGAACTGCTGTCCCTGAACGGCGAGTCTGACGGACCGCCCGCGCAGGAATACATGAACGCGATAGACGGCGTGGGCCGCGAAGACCTCTTCTACGGTTTCACGAACGACAACGTCGCGACACCCGCGAACGAGCGCGACTATTTGCTCGGATTTCTTGAACTGGCCCTCGCGCACGGGATTCGGCCCCTCGTGACGGATTACTGCTGGGACCACGCCAAGATGGACAATTCGTATGCGTCGAATGCCGCGCGCGGATACCTGGGTTTTGCCGCCGACCACCGCGAGTTGGACAACATCCCCGGCTATCCGTCCGCGCCCTATCTCGCCCACAATAACGATGTAAACACGCTCGCCGACGCGAAGAATTTCCTCTACCTTATCAATCCCGGCGGGTATCCGACAAAGGACGCGTTCCTGTCGGCCCTTCGCGCCACGGATTACGACCTCTTCATCATGGACCTGTTCTTCCAGGATGAGACCCTGTCCAGCGCGGACATCGAATCCCTCAAGACCAAAGCCGGCGGCGGACGTCGTCTCGTCGTCGCCTACATGAGCATTGGCGAGGCCGAGGACTACCGTTATTATTGGCAAAGCGCATGGAGCAGTCACCCCCCCTCATGGATCGCCGCCGAAAACCCCGACTGGCCCGGCAACTATAAAGTCCGGTATTGGGATCCGGCCTGGCAGGCTGTCATACTCGGCTCCGCGGACGCCTACCTCGACCGCATCCTCGCCGCCGGATTCGACGGTGTCTACCTCGACATCATAGACGCCTTCGAGTATTTTGAAGAAACACGATAATCAAATATGCCGTCCCCGCCATTCCGGGAACAGTTCACAGCCAGCGAGCGGATTAAGACGACGATCTTGGCGTGTCTTACGGGAGTGTCTCCAAGACTCGGACATCTTCCAGATCGACGTCTCTTCCTGAATCTTTTTTCGAGGTTATCAAGTCTTCGCGGGCTACCATCTCTGTCCAAATGGCGGCTTGTAGAAAGCCATTTTGAGTAAATAAACAACGTTTTTTCCGGGAAAGCGTTCTTGGGACACCTTTTCTTCGCGATGAAGAAGAAGTGTTCCCGATCAATCGTATTTTGGGCCGCTCTGACATGCGGATTTGAGTTCGGAATCGCCTGGCCCGAATATCCGTGCCCTGTTTTCCATCTGCGTATATCTGCGTCATCTGTGGATCATGTGATTTTCCGCAGATGACGCAGATAGTCGCAGATATCGAACCGATGAACGGAATAAAGAGGTAAAACGTGGCTCCTTGCGGTTTTGTGTTTTTTTTACAATTCTTTTGGACAGCAATGGCGGGCTACAATGTAAAAGAATTGACCTTCTACCTGGATGGTCAGTCTGCATATTCTCGCGTCCTGGTACGAAATGCCCGGAGCCCACGTCTGCTCGTCTATTCGGACATAATCTCCGAACACGATTATTTCATTGGCCAGCACGTCCTCGGGCCTGGTAAGCGCCGTCGTTCCCAAACCGGTGTCGAGGAATGCGCCCAGCAACCCGCGCACGTGTTCTACAACGCTTCATCCGCGGCATTCAAGACGCGGGTATTCAATGGGTGTCGAGACCGTGCAGCATGAAAATGGCATGTTCGATCGTTTTCAGGATTTCGGCCATATATTCATCCACAGCCTTGACGCTTCCCGGAAGGGTATATACAAGGGTATGGCCGAAAATGGCGGCCACTGACCGGCTGAGCAGGGCGTTCGGTTTGTCGGCGCCGTATTTGATTCGGATGTGCTCCATGATGCCGGGGATTATTTTATCGGCGAGTTCGGAGACGACTTCGGGCGCAATGTCGCGGGGGCCGAGACCGGTGCTGCCGGTTGTGAAAACCGTATGCACGCCGGCATCCTGCGCGTCAATCAACGCGCCGCGCAGTTGGTCCGCGTCGTCGGGAATGATTGCCGAGGCGGCGTCCAGTTGCCAACGCTTCTCCCTTGCAAAACGCTCGAGGCATTCGCGGACGCGCGGACCGCCGCGATCGGGATAAACGCCCTGGCTGGCCCGATCGCTCAACGTGACAATGCGGCAGCGCAGGATGCGCGGCTTGTGCGCAAGGACATCGCCGGGCCGGACCGTCCCGCCGCGTATGACGCGGGTGAACACGCCTTCCTTCGGCATGACGCAACGCCCCACCTGCTGGAATATGGCGCAGCCCGATCCGTGGCATTCCTTGCCCAACTGCGTCACTTCCAACTCGACCGACCCGCCAAGCAAGAGTCGATCCAGAATCGCCACATCGGCCAGTCCAACGCCTCGCGTGGTGATGTTCTCGGCAAACTCGCCGGGCAGAAAGGTCTGGCCGGCCTCCCTTGAGAACCGTTCGATGCTTTCGGCGGCAAGCAGACTCACTTGGCGATGCCAATGGCCCGCATGCGCATCGCCGCTTACCCCTTGCGAATCAATGACGATCGCGTCCACCGGCTGTTTGGATGTGCCCTGCCGTTCAGAAATGTTTACCGAAACAACCGAACCTTCGGGGGGATTGACGTGTTCCATGCCGTTGCTTCCTTTGTCTGTGCGTTGCGTCTCGGATGCCGATGGAATGGTATCCTATTTCAAAATCCCAGCGCCAACGGACGCGATCGCCTTGTTTGCGCATGAAGAACCTTCCAATCGCACATTCCGGAGATGATTTGCCCCGGCGAGGCGGCTTTCGTACACTTTCCGCATGTTTTCTTTCAAAAACGCATGTCACGCGCTGGCGCCATGGACCGATCGGCTGCTGGGACTGGTATTTTTGGCGGGCGCCATTCTGAAGGCGCTCGATATCAACCTGTTCTCGGTCCAGATCGCGCATTATGGCGTAATTCATGAACCGGTATTGCTGGCGGCGGCCGCATTGGCGACGCTCGCGGTGGAAACGACGCTCGGAATCTTGTTGCTGGCCCGGATTGACTTGCGCGGATTGCTGCATCTGCTGGTATTGATCGTTCTCGCGCTGTTCACGATTCTTATCGCGTACGGTTGGGCCTTCGCGGGATTGAAGGACTGCGGCTGTTTCGGCCCCATCGAAATGTCGCCGGGCATTTCGATGGCAAAGAACATCCTTCTGGCCGTTTTGGCCATCGTGGGTTTTGGCGGACGCAAAAAGGCACAGCCGTCGCAGGGAGTATTGTTTGCCGGCGTCGCGCTGGCGATTTTGGCAACCACGGCCCTCACGGCGTTTGCGGCGGGACGCCTTCAATCCGTCAAGCCCAAGGATCGGCCGTTTGCGCAGTTTGTATTCGAACTCGATGGCCGGGCATGGAACCTCGGAGAAGGGACTTATTTGGTTGCGATGATGAGCATGACCTGCGAGGAGTGCATGGCGACGGTGCCGGCCCTGAACGCCCTTGCCTCCGATCCCGAATGCCCGCCGATCATTGGGCTGGGTTATGAAGAAAAACCCGGATCGGCCGCGGTTTTTTACGAAAACACGCGCCCGGAATTTCCAATCTATTCCCTTGGGGACCAAATTCGATTGTTCTATAGTTTTATCGGGGAATCGCCGCCGCGATTTTATCTCATACAGGATGGCGCGGAACGTGCCTTTTGGGACGAAATCCCGCCGAGTCCCGAAGCGATCGCATCGGCGCTCGCGGGGAAGGGTTGATCCCGCAACGCCATTGCGCCGGTGCAAGGTTTGAACGAATGCCGGCGCCTTCGGGATAATGGACCAATGAATCTCCGGTCGCTCGTTCTCAATGAAATCCTCCCACGCGTGTCGAAACCGGCCCAATACCTGGGCACGGAATGGAATGCCGTACACAAGGACACGGGCGCCGTGGAATTGCGTGTTTGTCTCGCATTTCCCGATTTGTACGAGTTGGGACTCGGCAACCTGGGGCTGCACATTTTGTATGCCATCTTGAACCGGTTGCCGTGGTGCTGGGCGGAGCGGGCCTATGCGCCCGCGCCGGATTTGGAAGCGGTTTTGCGTGCGCGGGGAACGCCGCTGTTTACGCTTGAATCGAAAACGCCGCTCGCGGAAATGGATTTCATCGGTTTTACCCTCCAGTCGGAACTGACATACACCAGCGTGTTGAACATGATCGATCGGGCCGGATTGCCGTTGCGTTCCAATCAACGGGCAAACGCGCACCCGATCATCGTGGCGGGCGGGCCGGGCGCGTTGAATCCCGATCCGATGGCCCCGTTCATTGACGCCTTTGTCGTTGGCGACGGGGAGGAGGCCGTTTGCGAAATCGCTTCCTGTTTGCGTGGCCTTAGGCAGGGGACGCGCCGGGAAAAACTTGAATCCCTGGGCGGCCTATCCGGTGTGTTCGTGCCGGCCCTTCATGACGTGGCGGTTCGGGCGGACGGCGCAATCGTATCGAATCCCGCACGGAAAATCGTGCGGAGGACTGTGACCGATTTGGATGCCGCGCCCGTGCCCGAATCGTATCTGGTGCCATTTGCGCAACTTGTCCACGACCGCGCCGGCATCGAGATCATGCGGGGGTGTGCGCACGGCTGCCGGTTCTGCCAGGCTGGAATGATTGGCCGTCCCGTGCGAACGCGTTCGATTGACACCATTGAACGATTGATGGACGAGACGCTTCGTAGGACGGGATACGAGGAAATTTCACTGTTGTCGCTTTCGAGTTGCGACTATCCGGAAGCACGGACTTTGTTTGCGCAGGCGGCGCGTCGTGCCCATGCGGACGATGCGGCCGTGTCGGCGCCGTCGCTGCGGCTCGACACCTTCGCGGTGGAACTGGCCGATGCCATTTCTGGCGTTCGACGCAGCGGTCTGACCTTCGCGCCGGAAGCCGCCACGCCGAGACTGCGCGCGGTGATCAATAAAAATTTCGACGACGAAACGCTTTTCACGGTCATCGGGGAGGCGATGCGGCGCGGGTGGCAGCACGTCAAATGCTATTTCATGATTGGACTGCCGACGGAAACGGATGAAGATGTCGAGGCGATCGCGGCCCTGTGCCGGGAAGCGTTCGCCCGCGCAAAAGAAATAAACCGTCGCGCCCGGATTACAACGGGGGTGTCAACCTTTGTGCCGAAACCGTTCACTCCGTTCCAGTGGGCGGGGCAGATTGGGTTTGATGAAATCCGCAGGCGGCAGGCCATCCTTGCGCGGGAACTCAAGCGGTTTTCGGCGATCAAGTTCGGATACCACGAACCGGAATCGTCGTTTATCGAGGGTCTCATCGCGCGCGGGGATCGGCGCGCGGCCGATTTGATCGAATCGGCCTTCCGCCATGGCGCGCGCCTCGATTCGTCGTCGGATTTACTCGATATGAACGCGTGGGGCAAGGCCATCGGGGAAACTCGGTATCCGGTGGATGCGATGCTTGCCGAACGCCCGTTGGATGCGCCTCTTCCGTGGGATTTCATTGACGCGGGCGTTTCGATGGACTGGCTGCGCTTGGAATGGGCCAAGGCGCAAGACGGCGCGGAGACTTCCGACTGCCGCCGGGCCGTCTGCAATCAATGCGGCGTGCGCGGGGCATTGTCCGCCGAATGCAACGCGATGCAGGCGCGTTGGCGGGAGGCGGCGGATCGCAGGGAAAGCGCCGCGCCGGTTGTGATCGAATCGCGTGAGGAACCGCCGCCCGCGCAACGCGTGCGTTTTCGTGTCGGACGTTTCGACGAGGCGCGGTTTCTCTCGAACCTCGAATGGATTGCCGCGTGGATTCGCGCCTTGCGGCGTGCCCGGTTGCCGGTGTCGCATTCGCAGGGATTTCACGCGCATCCGAAAGTGACGTTTTCGACCGCGCCGCCTGTCGGCGAGGAATCCGAAGCCGATTACATGGATGTGCTGTTGCGGGAACGCATCGCTCCGGATTCGTGCCTGGCGCGATTGCAGGCAACTCTTCCAGTGGGAATGTGTGCGTATGAGGCGGCGGAGGTCCCGTTGAACGCGCCGTCGCTGATGAGCGCCGTGACCGGCTGCGAGTACCGGTTATATGCCGTCGGCGATCCGAAAGAGGCGGCCGTGCGAATACGCGAAATCGTCGAATCCTCCAGCGTATTCGTCGAGCGGAAGGGACGCCCCAGCGGGCCACGGCGTTCACCGGCTTCCGTTACGGTGGATATACGTCCCGCCATCGCGGAATTGGCCTTGGAAGCGTGTGAGGGCGATCGGTGGTGCGTGCGGTTTGTCACGCGGCTCGTGGGCGGCCGGCTCGCGAAAACGCGCGAAATCGCACAACTGCTCGGCCTTGATCCCCAAACGACGCGCGTAAGGAAGACGGCCACTTATTTGAGCCGGTAATGCGACGGATTGCGTTTTGGCTGTCTGAAATGGGGCCGCCGCTTCGCTTTATTCGGCCTCCGATTTTTCGCTGATCTTTTTCCGTCTGGGGGCGGACTCAACCCTTTTTGTTGATTTCACCGGTTTGGCCAGCAGGGCGGCAAATGCATCGTCGAAAATATCCCACGTGCGCTGGATATCCTTGTCCGTATGCGCCGTGGAGAGGAACCAGTTGTGATGTGACGTGAAAAAGGCGCCGCGCCGGGTGCATTCACCGCACAATCGTTGATGGAACATGAGGCTGGGATCGTCGGTGATGCGCAGGTAGGGCATGGACGGCGCCCCGGATACCTTGAGCGTATACCCGTGGCTCTTGGCGATTTTGACCATGCCATCCAGAAGTTTCGTGCCCTTTTCCATCATGACGCGCGGACCGTCAAGGCGCTTCAGTTCCTTCAAGCATGCAATGGCCGCCGCCATGGGACCCGCCGAAAACCAGTAGCTGCCCGTGTGAAACACTTTCGCCGCAGCGTTTTTTAGCGCATCCGTGCCGACCAGCGCCGAAATGGGGTACCCGTTTCCGATGGCCTTGCAGAAGCAAATCAGGTCCGGCTTGAACCCAAAGTATTCGTTCGACCCGCCCATGTCGAGCCGGAATCCGCAGCGCACGTCGTCCACGATAAAAACAATGCCGTGCCGGCGGAGCAGCGTTTCAACTTTCTGCCAATAGCCGTCCGCGGGCAATTCGTTGTCGGCGAAAACAGGGTGATGATACGGCGTCGAGATAAACGCGGCGATTTCGCCGGGATGTGCGGCGATGGTGCGTTCCAAGGCGCCGACATCATTCCACGGTATGCGAATCACGTTTTTGTGGTCGTCCTCGACGACCCCGTGGTGTCCGGGCGCCTGCATCCAGGGCGAGGTGCCGTGATAGCCCCCGATGATGCCGACGACTTTCTTCCGGCCTGTCGCCGCGCGCGCCGTCATGAAGGCGTAATTCGTCACATCCGCGCCGTTTTTGGCAAAGAACGCCCAGTCCGCCACGGGTACGAGATCCACAAGCAGTTCGGCGAGTTCAACCATGCGCGGGGAGGCTGTGCTGGCGGAATCCGCAAGGGCCATCTGCTTTGCGTAGGCGGCGTCCACCACTCGGTTCATGTAACCGAGGACCATGGGGCCGTATGCGCACATGTAATCAATGAAATCATTTCCGTCTACATCCCAGAAATGCGAACCTTTGGCGCGTGCCGTAAAAAAAGGGTAATGCGCGACGGGCACGCAGGGCGCCGGGCTGAAGTGGCCGTATACCCCGCATGGAATGACTTTCGCCGCGCGGGCGAACAGGGCCGCCGATTGGCTGTATTCATACTTCTTCATGATTGACTCCCGTTTTCATCCTCTTCGGACAGCACCGGCGGTACGGTTGATTGTGTTCGGGTTGTTGTTTTGCCGGGTTTCCTGTCCAAGTCAAGTTCAATTCCATAGAGCACGCGGGTGCACTCCGGGCAAATGCCGTGGGTGAAATCCGCGTCGGAATGTTTGCGAACATAGGCTTCGATGCTGTTCCAGTATCCCGCGTCGTCGCGGATTTTTTTGCAGCGCGCGCATATCGGGATAAAGCCTCGCAGCGTCTTGACATTGTCGAGCGCCTCCTGCAGTTCGTGCGTCCGTTCGGCCACTTGACGCTCCAATTCCTGCTGGTTGCGCTGTTCCAGATGGCGGATGTGATCCATTAGTGCGAAAGATTGGAGCAGCGGGATGAAAATAAATCCGATATGGAACAAATTTCTGAAAATGAAATGATCCGGAAGCAGATTGAGTCCCCACAGACCAATGACGATGGCGCCGGTGAGCATGACGCCCCAACCCATTAAAAAGGCCCGTGCGGACCGGTTGCCCCTGCGATGCGAAATCCATCCCGCCGCAATAAGCAAGGGTGGGGCTATCAGGCTCAGGACATGGGTATAAACGTTGACCCAGAGGAATTCGGTGGTTTTGCCGAGCGGAATCGCGAGACTCAATAAGGCCATTGCGGCCAGGATTTTGTCCAGACGGGGCGCCAAGGATGCCGTGTTCAAAAAACTCCGGGTGAAAAGAAAGGCAAGACATATGCCAAATCCAATGAAGAAGAACACGGAACGGTCGGTCCACCACTGGGCATTGCGCCAAAGAAACTGGTGGGCCGTGCCGTGAAACGACAGCTGATAGCCGATGCAAGCCAGCACAAACAGGGCATGATAGAAGAAAGGTTGCCCATGCAGCCGCAATGAAATAAGGATGTTATGCAGGACAATGGCGATCAGCACGCCGTAGAACAATCCGAGTATAAGTATCCAACGGGCCATATGCTCCAGGAATGGTGACGTTTGCCATAGATAGACATGCGCCTCGGTCCATCCCTTGTTTCGAATGCAAAGGTAGAGGGTCGTCTGGGAATGGGGAGCCGTGATGATGCGAAAGGTGGGCTGCGGCCACGGTTGGGCGTAATGGCTGAAGGCATGATCGGTGCCCGCGTGATATGTCGTGAAACCGCCTTCGGGCTTGGGAACATAACAAACCACCGTGTTCAATCGCGGGTTGTCCACCTTGAGAAATTGACGGTTTTCCACGTCCAAGGGATTGTTGATGGTCAATCGAAACCAGTAGGCCGTGGAACGATCGGTGAGGCCAAAGCGAATGTCCGGCCCCTTGATGGGTTGAAAATCGCCCTGTTCCGGCGGCGGCGGGAATTCTTCCGGCGAGGCGGGAGCGGGCAATACGAGATATTCCAAAAGCGGCGAGACGTGTAAAACCGGCCTATCCGGATCAATCGTGACTTCGCCGGCTAGGGCGCCCAAGGGCCAGAAAGCCAGAACCGAGACAACAACCGCCGAAAAGACGAAAAACGACGCCGGATGAACACTAGGCGAAAAGAAAACGCCGTTTATCTTGTCTGTCCTGTCCATACCATCCGTTTTGTTGCTTGGCGGATGCCGTTTGCGCGCCATCAGGCCAGATAGGCCGGCACGCGGTCCAAAATCAGATTCGTGTTGTCAATCATGGGCAGCATGCCTTCCAGGATGACGCTGCCTTGCGCCACGGCCAGAAAGGCGTCGAGTTGATTCGTCAGCAGGGCGTTGGCCACGCCGATGTCGCGAAACGTCATGCGCGCGGCGGGGGAGGCACAAACCCCTTTGGCCGCGCGAATGCCCTGCGGGCTGAATTCAAGGAATGCGCAGGGGCCATCGGGCCGGACCTCAACCTGCAGGATGCCGTGCGGGATATGCGCGGCAATAGTCTTGGATGCCGGATCGTGCGCGGCCAGTTCCTTGACGGCAAACAGGGCGGTGTTCAGCGTAAGATGCGTGTTGATGCGCAGATAGGCCGGATCCGCCAACCGTTGGGCGTCGGGCCGTAAAAAATACTGGAGGCGATCCGTCAATCGAGTAAAGTCTTTCTGCAGAAATCCCAAGCGCGAAAAGCCCTTGAGCGGTATCGGAACGCCTTTTCCATCGAACAGCGCATTGAGATGCCCATGGGTCAGAAAATACAAACTGATGTCCGGACTTGGCATGGTTCCGATGGCGTGCGTGCAGCGTCCGTCGCGAAAGACAAGATGCGCGGCCGGGCCGCCCCTGACCGCGAATTGCAGGGAGAGATCCCAATCTTTGGCCCAGGAAGCCGCCTCGGCATCGAGAAGCAACAGATCCTCGATATTCTGAAGCACGGCGTACAAATTCAGATGCGCACGAACAACCGATTCCGACATGACGCTACACCTTGGTTATAAACCATTGATAACGAAGAACATGGGACTCTGCATCCCCGAAAACACGATCAGCGTCGTTCCATTTATTTGTCTTTATTATATCCAATACCAATCTATGCACGTTTAAGGAGTTGTTCGACGGCCTCCAGCAGTTCCGCGTTTGATACGGGCTTGGATAAAATCCGAGAAGCGCCGTAGGAGGCGGCAAGATCCAGAAAGTCCATCACGCCGGTTTTTCCTCCTCCCGACATGGCGATGATTTTTGCATCCGGTTTTTCCCCACGCAACTTCATGATAAGTTCCAATCCGTCGTGCTCCGGCATCAAAATATCGGTTAAAACCACATCCACGTCATTGTCGCGGAACGCTTTAAGACCGGTCCGTCCGTTTTCGGCCACAATCACCCTGTACCCAGCGCGCTCAAGCAGCCTCCTCATCACAATGCGGACCGGCTCTTCGTCGTCAATGACCAGAATAGTCGCCATGCCGCCAACGCTCCAATCCGCCTCAAGTGTGCCACGCAAACCGTTTGGATGCAAATTCACATGAAAAAATGAAGGGCGCTTCTTATTCGCTTGTCAGCATTCCAGCCACACAGGCCGTCATGAAACTGGTCAGGGTGCCGGCGACAAGCGACAACAGGCCAAGCCTCGCAAATTCGGAACGGCGATCCGGCACGAGGTTGTTCAACGCGCCGAGCAGGATGCCGAGGCTGCCCGGATTGGCGAATCCGCAGAGGGCGTAAGTGACGATAGTCACGGAACGGGGACTCAACGCGCCCTGCTCAATCAGCGGCTTCAGATCCGCGTAGGCGAGAAACTCGTTCAGGACGGTCTTCTTGCCGAGCAGTTCCGCGACGGCGCCCGCATCGTGCCACGGAACGCCCATCAGCAGCGCGAATGGGTGGAAAAGCCACGACATCGCCTGTTCTAACGAAATGCCCGTAATACCCTTGAGCGCAAGGTTAGCGAGGTATACGAGACCAATGAATGCAATCAACGCCGCGCCGACGTTCAGCGCCAGTTGAAGTCCGTCGGAGGCGCCGCGGGCCGCCGCATCCACCATGTTGCGGCTTTCGACGGGAATCTCGATGCGTTCCGAACCGTCCGTAAGCGGGTTCCCGGTTTCGGGTACGAGCATCTTGGATATGAGCAGCGCCGCAGGCGCGCACATGAGCGACGCCGCAAGCAAATGGCCGGGCTGTGCGCCGAACGACGCATACGCCACCATCACGCTGCTCGCAATCGTGCCCATGAACGTCGTCATGATGACGAAGAGTTCGGAACGTGTCATCCGTTCCAAGTAGCCGCGCGAGGCCGGCAGCGACTCGATGCCCATGAATACCTGCAACGCCGCCGCGAACGTCTCGGCGCCGGACGTTTTCATCGTGCGCCGCAGGACATACGCCATGCCGTTGACCACCGCCTGAATCACGCGAAAATGCAACAGGACCATGGACAACGAAGAGACGAAAACGATGACCGGAAGCACCTGAAACGCCACGATAGCCCCGATACTCATATCGTCAACCAGGTTGCCGAAAAGGAAGCGAGAACCCTCTTTCGTGCAGTCGTTCAGGACGTTGAACGCCCGGTCCACCATGCTGAAAAAAGTATGTCCAAACCGCGTGTCGAGCACCAATACCCCCAGCGCCAACTGCAAGCCCACGCCCCACGCCACCAGCCGCCACGGAATCTTCCGCCGATCCGACGAAAGTAAGTAGCAGATGAGAATGATAACTGCAAGCCCGAGCAGACTCATTCCGCGCAGAAGAATTGTCGATCCCATCGCCAGTCTTGCTCCCTCCGAATTGTTCGGCAAAATGCCGATGCGTATTCTAATCTACGCGCGTCGTGGTTCACAAAAGAGGAGTGGAAGAGTGGCGTGGAAAGAGGTGTTTGTGCCAGTGTATGATGATGCAGAAGGAGCGGAACCATGGAACCCAAAATCGGCATACTGACTATCAAGGGATTTCGGGCGCTCAGAGACCTCAAAATCGAGGGCTTTGGGCGAGTCACTTTAATTACTGGCCGCAACAACACCGGCAAGTCATCGGTACTGGAGGCCCTTCGCGTTCTGGCATCTGACGCATCGCCAACCGTTGTCACCAATATTCTTCGCTTTAGAGAGGAGGACTCTGGCGACATTGATGAACCTGCGCGCCCATTGGATTCAGAGGGATTGTTTCCCTTGTCGAGTCTATTCAATGGTTTCCCTGAGTTCTCCACGAAGCTTGATCCCGTAGTAATCACTTCGAATGGCAGACAACGCTCGATGGCATTGACCTTGGAAGCAGGCTGGTTTTCTGAAGAACGACAGGCAGACGGATCGAGGCGATGGATTCCTCAGCAACAGGATCTTTTTGGCGAGGCTGATGCAGTGCCCGCACTACTCATCAAGATCGGCGATACTGCGCGTATATTGACATTGGACGTCTATCGTCGTTACTCTCGCGGCCGACTGATTCGTTCTGAATTCGCCCTAGATGAATCTCGCCTCTCATGCGTGTTCGTGAGTCCTTACGGTGGGGAGGGAACAGCCAAGTTGGGCCCGCTGTGGGATAAGATCGCGCTCTCGGATCGCGAAAACGATGTTGTCGAAGCCTTGCGCATCATTGATCCTGATATATCGGCCGTTTCAATGGTCGGAGGTGAGGGACCACGCCAATCGCGCACAGCGATAGTCCGTTCGACGCGCCTGCCACGTCCTGTGCCACTTCGTTCGTTTGGCGACGGCCTGAACCGTCTTTTTGGAATCATCCTTTCTTTGGTCAATGCCAGAGAAGGCTTGCTCCTGATAGACGAATTCGAGAATGGGATGCACCACACGGTTCAAACTGACGCATGGCGGGCGATATTCAAACTGGCGAGCCGTCTTGATATACAGGTCGTGGCCACCTCGCACAGTTGGGATGCGATTGAGGCGTTTCAGAAAGCGGCCAGCGAAACCGAGGAGGAAGGGGTTCTCATTCGCTTGACGCGCAAGGGCGACGACATCATTCCGACTGTTTTTCGCGAAGACGAATTGGCCATCGCCACTCGCGACCGTATCGAGGTGCGATAACAAGATGGGCAAGAAGATACTCCTTGTTGAAGGAAACGACGATGAACACGTTCTCAAACACATTTGTGGAAATCGCGGAATCCCGCAAATCGATGAGATCAAGCAACAGGGAAGTGTCAGCCGGTTGCTGGACAGCTTCCCTGTACGTCTGAAGGAAAGCGATCTGGAAGCGTTGGGCGTCGTCGTTGACGCAGATACCGACATGCCCGCGCGCTGGCAATCTCTTCGCGACCGTTTGGTGAAAGCGGGATACAACGACGTTCCTGCCGAACCGGACCGTGCAGGCACCGTGATTTCCTCTCCGCCGGGATCTCTGATGCCACGCATGGGAATCTGGATCATGCCGGACAACCAAGAGAAAGGCATTCTGGAGAGCTTCCTGTCATTTCTTGTGCCGAAAGATTCCTGCCTGTTCGAGCATGTCAAATCAAGCATTGCCGGCATTCCTGAAACCGAAAGGGAGTTCGCGAAAAAGGATGAACCCAAGGCCACTATCCACACATGGCTGGCGTGGCAAAAGGAACCAGGAAAGCCTTTGGGACAGGCTATCACTGCCAAGTACTTAGACCCTTCCGTTCCTCAAGTGGACGTTCTCGTGTCTTGGTTGAAGCGGCTTTTCTTTCCAGAAGCCGAGGGCGGCGTTTCTACCGCGCGATAGGCCACGAGGCGCGGTCGGCGTCCGGGTAGGGGCCGATCTTTTCGACGGGAATCGGTTTGAATCCGAGTTTGAAGGCCGGGGAATCTTCCTTGAGGCGGAAATCCTTGTTGGCGGCATCCACGAAGCGCGGATCGGCATCGAGCAGGTTGTCCTCGAACTTGAGATAGCCGCGCGCCTTGTCTTCGATGTCGTCCCATTTTCCGCCGACGCAGATGTTGCGCGCGATGAGGTTGCCTTTCGGGGCCTTGGGTTCGTCTTCCATCATGCCGGCGAGTTGGGGATAGCGATCGCTGTACGGCGGCTTGTTGTACGCCATGTTGCAGACGGTTCCTTTTTCCCGGTGCTCCTTGATCCAGCCATCGGCATGATAGCCGGCCCATCCGAGCGCGCGCGCGTCTATGTGCAGCGCGGGCGAACAGTCCACGAACACGTTGTTCTCGATGGTATTGTCGCGTCCGCCGCCGATAAAGGCCGCCATGGTCACCTCGTGGAAGATATTGCCGAAAATCGCCGCCGAGGCGAACATGTCGTCGAGATAAACTCCCACGCAGCCCCGGCCCTCGAAGCCCCTGATCTGGTGCAGATAATTGAACCGGATGATGTGCCCACGCATGGTCCAGTCGCGCCCGGCATACATCGCGCCCGCGTCGTTCGATTCCTCGCAGACGTTGTAAATCTCGTTGTACTCGATGACGTGATCGTTGCCTCCAAACGAGATGGCCATGTGCGGCGCGTCGTGGATGAGATTGTGCGCGGCGCGGTTGCCGACGCCATGGAGTGAAATGGCCGCGTTGTACATCCGCGCCCAGCGGCTGTAATGATGGATATGGTTGTTTTCCGCGACCATGTTCGCGGGGGTAAGCGTCGCGCGGTCGCCGCCGCTCAGGCTGATTCCGCCCTTGCCCATCTGGCATAGATCGCAACCGTACACGCCGCTGTCCGGCGAATCGCCCATCGAAACCGCCGAACCGCCCACGTTGCGGATGACGCATCCGGCCACGCGATTGTGCGAACCGCCGGAAACGGCGATGGCCGTCCCGCGTGTCGCTTCGATCCGCAACTTGCGAATCGTTAGATACGACACGTCTTTCGCGACAATCGCATGGTCGAGAACGGAGACAACGGCCTCGCCGTCCGCAATCGGCGCGGGCGGCCAGAAATAGAGGATGCCCGTCTCGCGGTCGAGATGCCATTCGCCGGGGGAATCGAGTTCGGAAAGCAGGTTGAAGGCATAGTACCACTGGCCCTTGCGATAACCGTAATTGTGATACGGCGGCGTGATCGCCAGAATGGACTTTTCCGTGTCTATGGACTCGATCTTTTGCCGCTGATCCGACCAGTCCCAAAACCAGTAGCCGTGCAGCCAGCCGTCCTTCTCGCCGACCCACCGCTTCGGGCGATCGCCGTCATAGACAAACTTGCCGACCGTGCTGCCGGGGATGCCGTGGATCTTGTGGCCGTCGTCCACGACCAACTCCTTGATGCGCACAAAACCGTCGTTGGGCCAGCGCGACAGCGTCATCGGCTTGTCGTTGAAGAACAATTCGAGGCCGTCGCCGGATGGTGCGCCGAAATCCGTGATGCCGATCGCCTTGAGATCAGCTTGCACGACGTGTCCGCGCGCCGAGGGATCGAGGCGATTCAACACACCGGCATCGGTAACAGGTGAGAAATCCTCGACACGAATCCCCCCGACGATCCTCGCCTCCTCGCTGCCGAAACCCGAATAGACTAGGGGAGAATCGGCCGTGCCCGAATCATCGGCGGCAAACGTCAGCGTCTTTTCCAGAAAATACACGCCCCCGCGAATTTCGACGCGTACGCCGCCCTTTGGCAATCCCTTTTCCGCCTTCATCGCGCGAATGGCGTCGCGCGCGCGTTCAATGCTCTTAAGGGGGCCGTCGGCGCCGTTGGGTTCGCTCAACGTGCCCGACCAGCCGTCGTTGCCGTTCCCCGCCACATACAGGACAACAGGGGCTTCCTGCGCGACCGACAAGCATGGAACAAGCGCCAACGCCACAACGATTGAGGCACGGCAAAGCATACCCGGCATTTCAAGATCCTCCATTCCGCGCAGGGGCGCGGTTTGTCCCGCATCCAAAGGCCGACACGCCGCGATGTCGCTGTCGGCGGCCCGATTTTCAGGTTCGCAACATCGGCGCGTAAGGCGGGGACCTTGCGAACAAAAGCCATTATGTCACGTTCGGGATACGTTTTCCGAGTCGGTCTTGAAGGCAGGGTGGATGTTGTTTATTACGCCAAATGGCGGTATAATACAGGCAAGATGGCGTAAAAGGACTCGAATCGCATGTCCAGGCATCCAGTAAAGAAAAAAATGCGCGGCACACCGGCGCGTCCGCGCACGGACACAATAAAACACACGGCGGGAAAATCGCTGGGTCTTTCCCTACGAGGACCGGCGGACGCGGTAAAATCTGTAAAGCGGGGGCTTCCCATTGCGTGCGCCGAAGACTTGCGGAAAAGTCTTGGCGTGTCGCAACAGGTGTTCGGGCGGGTTACCAACATGTCCGAGCGGACGATTGTCCGGCGGAAAACCGCTGGTGAAGGCCGTCTGAAGACCGACGAGTCCGAGCGGGTGCTTCGCATTGGCTTGTTGTTTGACCGGGCGGTTGAGACGCTCGGCGGTGTCGAGCAGGCTCGCGCGTGGCTGAAGGCGCCAAGCCATGCGTTGGGCGGGAAAACCCCGCTCGAATTCGCCGACACGGAACCCGGTGCGCGCGAAGTCGAGAATCTGCTGGGCCGCATCGAACAGGGGGTCTTCTCGTGATTGTCCGCGCGTGGCGCATTGTCCAAGCGCGTCACGCGAAAAACGCCTTCGACGGGGAAGGCGCGCGTCTGTACGGCGGACGGTGGAACCCGCCCGGCGTGGCCATGGTCTACACGGCGGGTTCGAAATCGCTGGCCATGCTCGAATTGATGGTGCATGGGCCGCTGGAACGGCTGTTGAATGTCTATGTCTGCATCCCTGTCGAATTCGACGGGAAGTGGATGAAAAGCATTGCCCGGCAGGAACTTCCGCGCGATTGGCGGCTTTATCCGGCGGCGAACGCGACCCGAAATATCGGCGAACGCTGGGTGCGCGGCGGCATTTCCGCCATTCTTGAAGTGCCCTCCGCCGTGGTGCCCGACGAATCCAACTACCTGATCAACCCAAGTCATCCCGATTTTGCCCGGCTGCGCATCGGCAAACCCGAACCGTTGGATATTGACGCGCGGCTGTTGAAAAACGCGCGATAACAAACCTCTTCGCAAAATCGCCATGGGCGAACCTTGTGCCGATATGCTTGGTTTCTGGATAAAGAAATCCGCCGGAAAAGGGAACATTTTCGCCGGTTCGGGGTATATACAGTGAAATTGAATGCGATGATCAGCATCGCACAGAGAACGGTGACAACGATGACACAGGACAAACGGAAGGGAACGCGGACCACGCGGCCGGTATGCGCGTGGCTGTCGTTCGGCGCGGATGAACCCCCATACGGCGCGCTCAGCATCGATTTGGGCGCGGACGGCGCACGTTTCGGCGCCTTGCGTCCCGTTTCCACGGGCGATCGCGTTCTCGTGTCCATCCAGTTGCCGTTTGCCGGTATAGAATGCAAGGGGCAGGTGCGCTGGTCCCGGCGCGCGGAAAACGGCCTGCAATGTTTCGGTGTTCAATTCGTGGACCTGCAGGACAACGAGCGCGCGCAATTGCGGCGGTTTGTGCGGCAGAACGCACAGCCGGCACAGCTGGCGTTGGGCTGTTGAGACACGTCCGCGGTGTATCCCCAATCGCTGGGAAGGCCGGCGTGTTGTATGCGATGTCGTGTGGGCTGAACTTGCGAGCCTGTTTCCATCCCGGGAAGCGTTGCTGGTGCGCATGGTTCGCCTCGATATCGGCTTTTCACCCATCGAACGCGAAGCGGCTGCGTTGGAGGGAGCAAGCGGGCGGAAATATTGCACGCGCGATGGAAAACGGACGCGCGTCATTGCCGATTTCCTGATTGGGGCCCATGCCAAAGTGCAGTGTGATCGCCTGCTCGCCAGCGACCGGGGATTCTATCGCGATTTCAAGAAGGTTCCCGTTCTCGAGCCTTCGCTATCGTGCAATGGTTAGCGTTTGCCCCGTTTTCAGGTGGATGGTTCTTGGGAATGTAACGGAGCCGACGGCATCGGCTTCGAGTCGCAAGGCGCGTTTGCCTATTTCAACGAGGACCGGCCCCGGTTTCGCGAAAGCGGGGAGATCGATGCGGCTCAAGGCGATCGAACCATGCAGCACGCGAAGCGCGGCCTGCTTGCGCGTTTGTTCGTAGGTTCCCCAGACTCCGTCGAGGGCCCAGAACGTCCTGAAGCGTTCCACACGAATTCGCGGTTCGAAGCCGACAGTGCCGTTGCCCTTGTTGAACGTGAAGCCGGACAGTGCAAGCAGCAGACCGTAGGATGACATCGCGCGGGCATAGTGATGACCGCATTCGAATTCGTCCCACGGGTTGCGCTTGATGCCGTCGTGGCGGTCGCGCGCGGCTTTGACGATGGTCAATCCTTCTTCGACGAGCCCCTCCATGATGCAATGACTCGCGACCTGGTATTCGAAGCCTGTCCAGACTTCGTCGCAGTAGGGGAAGGGCACGGCGGGGCGTTCGCCCCTTGGCCACGTGCACAGAACAAGTCCCGCGTCGTCGTTGATGGCGTAGACGCGCTGCATGTTTGCATGATCCCGCATGTCGGAACGCCAATTGAAGCGGAAAATGGATTTCAGCGTTTTGCGAATCTGTTTCGGATCGATTGCGTACCCAAGCCCCGAAAGGGACGTCAACCATTGCCCAAGAACCTGATCGGACAGGCAGCCCTTTCCGAACTGGAATTGCGGCGCCATTTCCGGATTATGACGTTGTTCGAAATAGGCGCCGTTGAACAGATTTTTCTCGACCCATGCGCGACCGCGCTGCGCGATGGCGCGGTATTCGGTGGCTTTTTCAGTTTCACCGAAAAACTCGGCCATTTCCGCGCCAGCCGTCAATGCGCCGAGATAGAAACACGCCGTTAGGGGATTCGGACCCACAAATTCGATGTCGTAGGTGTTGTGCTGGATTCCATCCATGACGCCGTCCTTGTCGGCATCCCATTGCACCCATGCGAATTCAAGCGCGCGCCGGACCTGCGGCCACAGCCGCTTGAGCCACACGTCATCGCCGGAAATCATCCAGTCGCGGTAGGTTTTGATAATGCCGCCCATTTGGCCGTCGGCACAGGCATGGAAGGTGTTTGGCGCCGCGCCGATCGGCAGTTGGAGCCGGAAACACATGCCGCCGTCGTCGCGCATGTTGTATGTGTAATCGGCGGTGCGCATCGATCGTTCGAGCGCGGGGAAGAGGAAGGCCAGCGCCTGCTGGTAATTCCACACGTGCGTGCAGGATCCTTCACAACATCCACCGACCGGCGCGCAACCCTCGAAACCGTAAAAGGTCCCATCCGTCAACCTCAGGCAGGTGGCCGTCTTGAGAATCGCCATCTGGCTCGATACCGCGTCGAGGACATAAGGCGGGGCCGTGCTGGAAAACAGGGCATCGTGGAAACGCTTAGTCGTCGCGTGGAGTTCGCGTTCGCGGGCGTGTAGTTTCAGCGCGACGTCGAGTGCGTCGTCGAACTGCGACGCATAGTAATTTTTCCAGACCGGTTTCGCGGCGCCGCAGCCGCCGGACGGGCAGGCGCAACTGCCGCCGCTTCCCAGCCAGTAGGCTTCAAAATTTGGGAAAAACCATGAAAGGTAAAAGGTAACGACCTGCGACTGGCCCGGTTTGAGCCTTACCCGGACGCCCAAGGCGCCCGCATCGCTCTGACCTTCCGGCGAGGGACCATACTCGTGCGACGGCAACATGCCTGTCGGCGCAAACGTGTCCCAAAAATCGTGTCTCGGCGTAAACCAGCCTTCGCGCAGCCAATGCGTGGTATAGGTAATGTTCTTCAAGGGGGTCATTAGTGCCATAGAACCGAAACGCGGGTGATCCGCCCGCCACTTGTTCGATGTGAACATCAGACCACGGAGAGGTCCTTTCTCCACGAAAAGGTTGACGTTTTGTCCGAGGCCGAATTCGACCTGTCCGAGGACACGGTCCCGTTCCGCCTCGCCGATGCTTCCGATCGGATTGTAAAGGCTCCATGCGACGGTTGCGTCAACGGGATGCCGCGATGTGTTTCTGATGGTGTAATGAAAGATGGCCGCCGGAAACCCGCTGTCGTCCGCGCTGCTTGGGATGAAGGGATTATATGCCTCGAGGGAAATGGCAACCGGCAGTTTTCGGCTATTGAACTCGATGTGAGCAAAGGGATACTCGCCGCGGAACGTGCACCCGTCCATGTGGGGAAAACCTTCGCCGCTGGCATGCGGGTCTCCACCGCCGCCGCCGACATGCGGTGGGGGAACAGGGCCTTCAAGCACACGGCAGACCGGTTCCCTGCCTTTCGCGCGCGCCCAGACGACGGGAAACGTACAGGGCAGCACGCTGCCGAAATTGGGGCGGTTGAAAATTTCCCAATCCTTCAATCCGCCCCGCCCCGTCAAGCCGACGGAGCCTGTTCCGATCCCGCCGATCGGAAAGACGATTTGGCTCAGGCTTGCGCCTGAAAACACCCGTTGAGGCCCAAGGTTGAATAATTCATCACGCGAATAATGCTTTTTCATGCTTATCCCTTTGTTAGAAGACGTCCCAACGGACATTCCGCGCATTTCGGTGTCCGGCGGCAGAAGTGTTTGCCGGTCCAGACGATTAGGCCGTGGTATTCCTTGAAAAGATGAATGTCTTTCGGAAGATGCCGCTCGAACAACGCGCGCAGTGCCTCGTATTCGATGTGTTCCGGGATCAGATGGTGACGGCTAAAGATGCGCCGGGTATAGGCGTCCACGACGAATACCGGCTTTTCGCATGCGTACAGAAGAATGTCGTCCGCCGTTTCGGGACCGATCCCGTTGACTTTCAGCAATTCCGGGCGCAGCGTCTCCAAGGGCTGCCGCGCCATCCTGGCCATGTCGCCGCCATACCGATCGACAAGATACTGGCAGAAATTTACAACACGGGAGGCCTTGACCCGAAAATAGCCGGAAGGAACGAGGGCTTCTTCCAGTTGTTTGCGCGGACAGCCAAGTATGGCTTGCGGATCGAGCCGTTTGGCGCTTTTCAGATTGGCGATGGCTTTTTCCACGTTTGTCCATGCGGTGTTTTGCGTCAGAATGGCGCCGATCGCGATTTCAAACGGGGTGTCGCCCGGCCACCAGTGCGTAGGGCCGAAGTGGCCGCTCATGCGGGCGTAATAGCGAAGAAGCGTCCGTTTCACAAAATGCCGATGGTCGTTGCCCCTCATCCCGCGCCTTTCACGCCCGTCCTTTGGCGGCCCATTTTTTTCGTGCCACGCGGATGGCGAGATGTCGCATTTCAAAAAGGACAAACAAAGCTGCGGCGATGCCGGTGCAGAATCCCAAGCGCAACGACAAGGGATTGTAACGGAAATAAACGCGGTGGTTGCCTTCCGCGATGGGCACGGCGCGGAACATCCCGTCGCAAGGAAGGATTTTGGTCGCCTGGCCGTCCACGCGGACGCTCCAACCGGGATAGTAGGTGTCGGCGAGGACGAGCATGCCGGGACGAGAAGTTTCAACGTCAACCGCGATACGGTTATGGAATTCGACGGCAATGGTCACTTTTGCTTCCGGTCCTTCGCTGGTGGAAGGGGGGGGCGGCGGACCGGCGCCTTCGATAATCGGCGGCAGATCCGAAGCAATGGCCGCCGGATCCAGCGTGTCCGCTGTTCGCCAATCGTAGGCGACCCATGCGCGGGGTTTGGCGCCCATATCCTGAAAGAGGATCGCGCCGCTCGAAAACACGTGCTTGATGGCCAGCATCGGCCGGACCGACGCGAATGCGCCTTGAATGTCTTCCTTCGTGAGCAGCAACGCGGAAGCGCCCGCCCTCCGAAGCAATAGCGGGTCGGCCTTGGCGCGTTCCCAGAAAACGGCTTGCCGTTTCAGGACGGCGCCGCCGGGAGAATAGATCTGCGGCACGAGATTGCCCGCCAGCGGCCAGTTTCGCAGGGCCTCGCTTCCGCCGATACGAGAACCGGCCTCGCGCAGTGTGGAGGTAAATTCCGTTTCAGGGAAAACAAGCCGCCATGGCGTGCCGACGAGGTCGGGCTTGTAGGCCCACATCAACGAGCAGAAAGCCACGGCGGACAGCCCATAGCCGATAACCGGCAGCGAAGGTTTGAACAGGGTAAAGGCGAGCAAGCCGACCGTCGCGGCGAAAAAGAAAAAGGCGACACCCAATTGCATCCACAAAGGCCACACGCCGAACGACCATGCGTGCCGCCACGCATAAAGGAAGTAGAACCCCGCCACAAACAGCAACGGCAGAAAGACCGCCATGCGCTTGAGCGTCGTCATGCATTGGCGCGGATCGAGCGAAACCCATTCATCCGCCGCAGCGGCGGCCATGAGCGCCAGCGCCAATGCGTTCCCGATAATCAAATGCTGCGGACCCATCCATGCCCGCGAAGCGCGAAGCGCAGGCACATGGGTCTGAGCGAGGGCAAGCGCGGTCAGCAGGCCGCAGGCCAGCAACATCGCTTCGACGCGCTTTCGCTGGGCTTCCGAAACGAACCGGCGCAGAGCGAACCAGAGCGGAAACAGCCAGAGCGAGACGGCGCCGACATGCAATATCTTCAGGAAATGGATATCGGATGCCCAGCCGGTCGTTTGGATGCGCGCAGGATCCCAGTTCAGGAAGTGGGGAAGGAAGAACAGAAGAAAGTGGGGTAATCCGAAAAACGGTTCCTGCATCTGAGTGGATTTTGGAACCACTTCCCTTATAAGTTCCACGTAAGGAACGATTTGCAATGCCGCCACGAAGAGGCCCGCCAGCAGAAAGGCCAGGATCGTCCCCATGGATCGAAGCGTGTTCCGCCAAGGGGGGCGATATAATGCCGTGCGCGCCAAGAAATAGACCAGAATGAAGAGGATCGAACCGGCCACGGCTTCGGGTTCGCCGCCATAGGCCATCGCCGCCAGCACTACCGCCCCAACGGGCCAATGATCCCATTGGCCGAGAGCCAAGCGCTCAACGGTCAGGAAGAGCAGCGGCAGCAGGGGCGCGACATCGCTGATCGGTTCGGCGCACTGCAAAAAGACATGCCCACTGAACTGGTAGGCCACGGCGGCCAGCATGGCCACGGGCGGCCCAAACCCCAGTTTGCGCGCCGTGTAAAAGGTTGTCCAACCCGCCACCATCAGTTTGAGGAAGACCGACACATACAGGGCGAGTCCAAACGGCAAGATATAGAAGGGCACGGAAAAGGGGGAGAGGCACGCGGGACGCCATTGTCCGAAAAAGGGCATGCCGCACCCTTCCAACGGACTCCAAATCAGCGATGGCCGGATAAATCCCATCAGATTCAGGAACATGCGCCAAGGCACGAATTGACGGGCTTCGGCCAGACCGTCCGTTTCGGCGGGCAGTTGCAATCCCTCTGGCCGCGCCGACTCCCACGGCGGCTGGAAAAAGAGCGCGCGGGTGTCGCACGGCGCTTTTTGCTGGGCCAGCAAGGGGGCAAACGCCAGCAGCGCCAGCAGTGCCAGCGCCGCCAAGCATCCGGCGTCCGCAAATGCTTTGCGATATCGTCGCGGAATATGAAAATCCCACGATGGCCAGCGAATGTTCACTATGGCATTTCCCGTCTGTTGAATCAGTCCGTTCCGGCGCGGCCATGGTGCAGCCCGGTCGCGCCTTTTACGTCATCTTGGCAAAATAACCCCGGCTGCGTCAACGTTTCCGGGCGGGCGTATGGATGCCCATGCCGAAATAGTCTTCGGCGGCTTCCGGCAAGGTTTCCGACAGGGTCGGATGCGTGAAAATAGTATGGACGATTTCCTCGACGGTGGCTTCCATGGACATCGCCACGGCGGCCGTGGCGATCAATTCGCCTGCTTCCGGGCCCATGATATGCACACCAACGATTTCGTCCGTTGTGGCGTCGCCTACAATCTTGACCATGCCGTCGGTCTCGCCGATGGCCTGTGCGCGGCCGCTGGCCACGAACGCGAAACGGCCGGTCTTCACGTCAAGGCCCGCCGCCCGCGCTTCTTTCTCGGTCATTCCAACCGAGGCCACTTCGGGTGATGTGAAATTGCAGGCCGGCACGACGCGATAATCCATTTTCCGGTTGCCGCCCGTGGCGTTTTCCGCCGCCACGATGCCCTCGGCAGAGGCGCCATGCGCCAGCCATGTCTTGTCTATGACGTCGCCGATTGCGTACAGACCCGGCACGGAGGTTTCCATGCGATCGTTCACGGGGATTCCGCCGCGCTTGTTTACCTGGATACCGAGTCCCGGCGTTTCGGTCACGGCCTCGGAATTACATTGCAACCCTATGCCAACAAAGACTTTGTCAACCTCGACAACTCCCGGTTTTTCGCCTTGCAATTCGAGACGGACGGTGTTTTTCCCAATGTCGGTCTTGGCGACTTGGGTGCCGGTGCGCACATCAATGCCGCGTTTCTTGAACGAGGCCGCCAGTTTCGTGGTCAGTTCCTCGTCGGCGCGGGGCAGCACGTTCGGCATCAACTCGACCAGCGTCACTTCGGCGCCAAAGGCGTTCCAAATGCAGGCGAATTCCGCGCCCATCGCGCCCGCGCCGATGACCGCGACACGTTTGGGCACGAAATCGTAGTCGAGCGCTTCCGTGCTGCCAATCAGCATGTTCCCGTCAATTTCAAGTCCCGGAAGGCGAGCGGGACGTCCCCCGGAGGCCACAATAATCTTTCGGGCATGGATATCCTCGTCACCCGCTTTCACAATGCCCGGCGCAATCACGCGCGCATCGGCCTTGAGGACTTGGATGCCGTGGGATTTGAAAAGGGCTTCGATGCCGGCGCGATTCCGCCTGATTACCCCCTCCTTGTGCTTGAGCAGGGCCTTCATGTTCAGGGAAACGCCCTGGCATTCGACGCCGAAGTCCGCGCCGCGCCGCGCCTTGTGAAGGAGGTTCGCGGTATGGATGAACGTCTTGGTTGGAATGCAACCGGCGTTCAGGCACACGCCGCCCAATTGCCACCGCTCGACGACAATGACCTTCGCGCCGCGCTGGGCCGCGCGGATCGCCGCCACGTACCCGCCCGGACCGCCGCCTATAACCACTACATCGCAGGAAAGCATTTCAATCTCCTTCTCCAACCCGCCATCACTAAAAAAGAGGGAAACACGAATGATTATTGGCCAAACGCTTGCCGATATCCTGAAGCCTTTGGCCTTTAGCCCTAGAAATCCGCCGTTTCCAGGATTTCCTTCAACCGTTTCATGAATTGGGCCGCCACGGCGCCGTCCACGACGCGGTGATCGCTGGACATCGTGATTTTCATGATGGGCCGTATATGAATGCCGCCGTCAATGGCGACCACGCGGTCCTTCATCGCGCCCACCGCCAGGATTGCGCTGTCCGGCTGATTGATAATCGCCGTGAAATCGTCCACGCCGAATGGACCCAGGTTCGAGACCGTAAACGTGTTGCCGATATAGTCGTCCGGCAAGAGTTTGCCGTTCCGGGCTTTTTCGATCAGCGCCTTGCAAGCGGATGCCAAGCCTTCGAGCGATAGATTCTGTGCTTGTTTCAATACCGGCACGATAAGACCGGCCGGTACCGCGACCGCCACGCCCAGATTGATGTCCGCCACTTCCTCGATGGCATCGCCGAGCCACTTGGCGTTCACGTTCGGGAATTCGCGCAGCGTCTTGACGGTCGCGAAGAGCACCAAATCGTTGAATGAGGCGCTGAAAGCCTTGAGCGATGCCCGGAACGCCTTGGCGGCGGCCATGTCAATCTCGACGGTAACATAATAATGCGGGGCGGCGAACTTGCTCTCGCACATCCGCTTTGCGATGATGCGCCGCATGTTCGACAGCGGCACGCGGCGTCCACCCGGCGATGGCGTGGGGGCGATGGGCGTTGCTTTCGGTTGCGATGCCGCCGCCGTCACGTCGGCTTTCATGATTTTCCCGGCAATCCCCGTGCCCTCGACGGATGCGAGATTGACGCCCATGTTGGCCGCCAGGCGGCGCGCGGCGGGTGACGCCTTGACATCAACAGCCGCAGCAAGGACATCGTCCGCCATGATACGGCCGCCCGCGCCCGTGCCGGTCACCCCGCCAAGGTCAACGCCACGCTCGGCCGCAAGAGCCTTGGCGCGCGGGGACGCCGCTTTGGGGTTGGAGGATGGGGGATGGGGTTGGGGGACGACAGGTTGCAAACGGGCTACGCCCGATGTGGGGAGGGATACCGAAGGTCCGGGTGCTCCTTTGCCCTCCATTCTCCGCCCTCCGCCCTCTTCCGGCAGTGGTTCGTCGGCTTCACCGATCAACGCGACGACCGTCAACACCGGAACCATGACATCCGGTTCGAGGAGGATTTTCCGCAATATGCCGCTTGCGGGGGATTCGCATTCGACCTCGGCCTTGTCCGTTTGTATCGAAAACAAGGGTTCGCCCGCATTGACGGGGTCGCCTTCTTTTTTGAACCACATCACGATGGATGCTTCTTCAACGCTTTGACCCATTTGGGGCATTTTTACTTCATACATGACTATTCCTCGTAAAATTACAGACCTTGGGTTGTGGGACGAAACCTGACACCTATTTGATCCAACCTTCCTGCCGGAGCCGTTCAGTGCCCGCCCGGATCAACCCGGCCAGATGCGATTCCCCGGGGATTTGGCAGACTTGGTTCAGGACCGCATCGAGACCGCCCTGAGCACGAATATCCTGCAAACGGCACGCGGCGGCATCGTGAGGAGGATCGTACAGCATCGCAGCCGCCGCTGCAAATGCCACATGGCTCGGTTCGACGCCTTGTTCCAAACACATCAACGCCGCACCAATCAAGCGGTCCTTTGGACCCAATTTCCGGATCGGATCGGCGGCCACGCGCAGAATTTGATCACCCAATGCCTTGTTTTGAAACCGTTCGATCAGATCCGTCCAATGCGCCTGCAATTCCCCAAGCGGCATGCCGTGTTTCGCGGACAGGGCCGCGCACGTTTCCGCCATCGCGGCGTCCGCTTCCGTGCGGATGGGCGGATCGGCAATTGCCTGCCAGATGTACTCGTGGCCGCGCAGGTAGCCGAGATAAGCCGTTGTTGCGTGTCCGGCATTATGCACAAAGAGTTTTCGTTCGACATAAGCCTTGAAATTGGGTCGCGGCATCATGTGCGCCAGCGGGGGGATCGGTCCGCGAAACCCATTGGCGTCCACCGGCAGGTCGCAATAGGCCTCCACGCATACCCGCAACGGGTCTTCGGCGCGTTGTTCCGGCGTCATAATGGGAACCATCCGCCCGATGGATGCCTCGACGAATCCCACCTTTTCATCGAGCGCGTCGTGAAACCGCGCATCGAGATGCGTCCGCACGTGTTCGCGCAGGAAAGGTCCGGCATCTATGAGATTTTCACACACGATGATATTGAGTGGTGGGGCGTCCGTTCGGGCGAAACGCCGCGCGATCCCCGCCGCCAGCGCGGGTGCGATGCGTGGCAGCACGTTCACCCCGACGGCCGTCGCCGCGATATCCGCCTCGGACAGCGCCTCGGCCACCGCATTCATATCCAGCGACGAAACCGCCGTCACGTTCGATATCGTCAGTTCGCGCGGATCGTCCCCAACGATTCGCAACGGATACGCCCCGCGCGCCCGAAGCCCTTCCACGACTTCGGGAACCACGTCAACGAACGTCGTCCGATACCCGGACTCAAAGAAAAGTTGTCCCAGAAATCCGCGCCCGATGTTCCCTGCGCCAAACTGCACCGCTTGTTTCACCGCATTCTCCTTGATTGGTCTCCGCATCAGGCATTATAGCGAAAAGGCTTCCATTGACCGAATGGCATTGGCCCCGATCGGTATGCGATAACAAAACATGAGAGTACCGAATGCCCGAACTTTGTTGCAGGTTGCAATTATCCGAAAAAGGTTGTTTTCCCGGTTGATCTGATTACAGAATGGTATTGAAGCATTAAATACGAAGTTCCAACAGGAGCAGTAAAAAGGGTGAGTGCGTGGGACAGGCTGTCCAGCCTGTCCGTATACGGACAGGGCGTGGCTTCGGAAAAGACAGGCTGTCCAGCCTGTCCGTCGTTGGAGACGTTGTGTCTTCGGAATAGACAGACTGGACAGTCTGTCCTACGTTTTGCACCCTAAAGATTCCCCAGGCGCGTTCAGGGCAGGTGAATACAAGCAAGAACTCGGCGCTCTCAAGAACAAAAGTGCGTCGGGAAATACTGCGAGGTCATGTCGGACACAGTGAACGCCGAACTTTTTATCCAATCTTCCGGAAGCGACGCATCACCACCGGGCCGCGACGCCGTCGCCGTGATGATGAGCGGAGGTGTGGACAGCAGCGTCGCGGCGTTGGCATTGCGCGAAGCTGGACGCGAGGTGTTCGGCATCACCATGCGCATACCCCGGCTGGCGGAGGGCGGCGGGAGACGCCCATGCTGCGGCGTGGATGCGGCCTTTGTGTGCCGCGACCTCGGCATTGCGCACTATTTCATGGAGGTGGAAGAAGCCTTTGATCGCTGGATCATCGGCCCGTTCCGGCAGGCGTATCTCAGGGGCGAGACGCCCAGCCCGTGTGTGGATTGCAACGCGCGTGTCAAGTTCGAGTGGGCATGGGACGCCATCCGCGACGCTTTCGGCGTCCAGAATCTCGCCACGGGCCACTATGCGCAAATCGTCGAACGGGACGGCGCGCATTGCCTGGTCCGGGGCGTGGACCGGTCCCGCGATCAGAGTTATTTCCTGTACGGTGTCCATCGCGAGAAGATCCCGTTCCTGCACCTGCCGATCGGCGGAATGACAAAATCGGAGGTTCGTAAAATCGCCGTCGCGCACGGATTGAGCACCTCGCGCAAGCCGGACAGCATGGAATTATGCTTTGCCAACGAGGGCGATTACCGGACCCTGTTCGCTGAAACGACCGCCCGACCCGGCCCGATTGTTGATTTGGAAGGGCATGTGCTGGGCGAGCACACCGGCCTGCACCATTACACCGTTGGCCAGCGACGCGGCCTCGGCATCGCCCATTCCGAGCCGTTGTATGTTCTTCAAATTCGGACGGATACGAACACCGTTGTCGTCGGGCCGCGCGCGGCGGCTTTCGTGTGCGAGGTGTCCGCTGAATCGCTTAATTGTTTGCAACCCTGCCGCCTCGATGCCGGCAACCGCCTTTTCGGCAAAATACGATCTGTCGGCGAACCGGAACCCTGCACAATCGTCCGTTGCGGGGGGGGCCGTCTCGATGTGCGATTCGAATCGCCCGTTTTCGCTCCCGCCGCCGGCCAGCACCTGGTTCTCTACGACGAACACTCCGCCGTGGTCGCCGGCGGGGTGATTCGCCTGTTCCCGTAACTCGGATGTTTCGCAAGAGATGTCCTGAATGCCTGAAACAGGCTTCCGTACGGGGGGCGCGATGATTTTCCGCATTTTCATCCGGCTGTGCTATGCTTGCGGTGGTTAGTTATGTCCAAGGAAGGTTGATCATGCGTCGGTTGACGATTTTATTGTTTGCAACGGTGGGAATGGTTTGGTGCGCGGCCCATGCGCAAGAGGTATCGGGGACGGCGATTGAGGAGGGCAACCATGCGGCGCTGTACGCGGCGATGGACCGGGTGCGGCCGGCACTGGTGCGGATTCAGGTCGTGTGGACGGATTACGCGGAAGGGCGCGAACTGAAATACGATACGTCGGGCAGCGGGGTGATTGTCACGCCCCAGGGGCATGTGGTGACGAATCATCATGTGGCGGGCCATGCGGCGCGCCTGTTTTGCACGTTGCTCGACAAGGAGGAAATCGAAGCGGACTTGGTGGGCACGGATCCGTTGTCGGACATTTCGGTGATCAAGCTGCGCGGGGACGCTTCCCGGACATTTCCGATGGCGGCGTTCGGGGATTCGTCGAGGGTGGCGGTGGGGGACACGGTGTTTGCGATGGGCAGTCCGCTTGCGTTATCGCAATCGGTGACACGGGGCATCGTAAGCAATGTCGAGATGATTATGCCGGAATGGCTTCGTGCCTGGGGCGAGTTCAAGGAGGACGGCGAGGATGTCGGCGCGCTGGTGAAATGGATCGGCCACGACGCAAGCATTGCGCCCGGCAATTCGGGCGGCCCGTTGGTCAATGCGGCCGGTGAGGTAATCGGCATCAACGAGATTTCGATGGGCCTGAGCGGCGCCATTCCGTCCAACCTTGTGAAGGATGTTTCGGAACAGATTATCGCCGGTGGAAAAGTGGTTCGCGCGTGGCTGGGCGTGACGGTGCAGCCCCGTCTGAAACATGCCGCGGCGGATCGCGGCGTGTTGATTTCAGGGGTTATCGAGGAATCGCCTGCGGCGCGGGCCGGCATCCGGAGCGGCGATTTGGTTGTGCGTGTGAATGGCGCGGAAACCAACGTGCGGTTTGCGGAACAGATACCGGACTTCAACCGGCTGGTGGCCGCGTTGCCGATAGGCGCCCCCGCCGAACTCGTCGTCCTGCGGGAAGGGCGGGAACTTGCATTGACGGTCACGCCGGAAGAACGCGAGCCGGCAAAACTGAAAGATCACGAAATCAAGGCATGGGGATTTGTCGCGAGCGATCTGTCCTTGGTTCAGGCGAAAGAGATGAAGCGCAAGAACCGGGACGGCGTGTTGATTCGGTCGGTGCGTCCCGGCGGGGGCGCGGGCGATGCCAAACCGGCGATTCGGGATAAGGATGTGCTGGTGGAAGTGGACGGCCAACCGGTCCGGAATGTGGCCGAATTGATCGCCATGACGGAACAAATTACGGCCGGCAAGACGGAACCAACGCCGGTATTGGCCGCGTTTGATCGAAAAACGGAACGCAATGTGACGGTGGTGCGGGTGGGCATCAAGAATCTCGAGGATCCGGGTTTGGAGGTCAAGAAGGCGTGGCTGCCGTGCGAAACGCAGGTTCTGACCCGCGACATTGCCGAACGAATTGGGCGTGGGGAATTGACGGGATTCCGTGTGACGCAGGTTTATGCGGGCGCCGAAGCGGCGGCGGCGGGATTGCAGGTGGGCGATATCATTACGTCCGTGGACGACACGCCGCTGACCGCCAGCGCGCCGGAGCACTATGAGGAATTGCCGGCGCTGATTCGCCAGTACCGCGTCGGCGACACGGCGACGCTGCGCGTGTTGCGCGGATCGGAGGAAAAGGCGATTCCAGTTGTGTTGCCGAGAGCGCCGAAACTGGTCCGCGAAATGAAGGAATGGCGCGACGAACAGTTCGAGTTATCGGTGCGGGACATCAGTTTCTTCGACAAGGCGCGCGAACAATGGAAGGACGACCAGCAGGGCGTCCTGGTGAGCGAAGTCAAGCCGGGCGGCTGGGCGGCGCTAGGGCGATTGAACGTGGGCGATCTGATCGTGGAGATGAACGGGGCCGCCGTGGCCGATGTTGAAACCTTCCGGTCGCAAATGAGGGCGATTACCGAAGAAAAACCCAAGTCGGTGGTGTTGCGCGTCGTGCGCGGTATTTACACCCTTTATATTGAAATTGAACCCAAGTGGGATGGCAACTAAACAAAGGAATGGCGCATGAAACGGCGGATTGCACGAATGGGCGGATGGATGGCGGCAGGGGCGTTTGTGGCGTTTTCAGCGGTCGCGATCGCGGGCGAATTCGAGGACAAGGGCCGTGCGATTCTGGAAAAGAACCAGAAAGCCGTGGTCACGGTGCAGATGGTCATCAAACAAAAAATTTCCGCGATGGGCATGGGATCGCAGGAAAACGAGAACAAGGAAGAAGCGACGGGATTCGTTATCGCGCCGGACGGACTGGCCGTGTTGGCGCTATCGTCCACGGACCCCGGCGGATTTCTGGACAACATGATGTCATCCATGGGCGACATCGGCGACCAATTCAAGATGGAAAGCAACCTCGGCGACGTCAAGATGCTGCTTGACGACGGCACGGAACTTCCCGCGCAGGTTGTCTTGCGAGACAAGGACCTGGATCTGGCGTTTGTGCGCCCAACGCCGCCGCCGGCGCAACCGATGACATTCGTTGACCTGTCGGCCGCCGGCGAAGCGCAGACACTTGATCCGCTAATCGCCCTGAACCGGCTCGGCAAGGTCGCCAACCGGGCCTGTTCGGCCAGTATCGAACGCATTCAGGCCGTGGTGCGCAAGCCGCGGACCTTCTACATTCCGGGCAACGATCCGACGCATTCCGGTTTGGGTTCGCCCGTTTTCACCATGGACGGCAACCTGCTGGGCGTCCTCGTCATGCGATCCATCAAGGGCGAGCGACAGGGGGCAATGGCGATGATGGGCGGAATGAGCGGCAACATGATGGCTATCGTCGTTCCGGTGGCCGACATCAAGGAGGCCGCGGCGCAAGCCCCGCTATCGCCTGAAACGGCTGCGGAGGAAAAGCAATAAGGTTGAAGGCTAAGGCAAGGAGATTTTGATCTGGAAGAACTCGCCGGAAAAACGGCCCTGATAACCGGGGCGGGAAAACGGATTGGACGCGCGGTGGCGCTGACGTTGGCGCGCGAGGGGGTGCATGTCGTTGTGCATTATCGCTCAAGCGAGACGGAGGCGCGGGAAACCGCGGCGGACGCGCGCGATCAGGGCGTCCGTGCATGGACCTTGCCGGGCGATCTGGGCAATCCGCGTACCGCATCGGATCTCTTCGGGCAGGCCGTCGCGCTGGCCGGGCCGATTGATTATCTCATCAACAGCGCATCCTCGTTTCTATCCGATCGGCTGGCCGTGGTCACTCCGGAAGCATTCTACGATGCCGTCAACCTGAACGCGCTTGCGCCTTTCCTGCTGGGCCGATGTCTGGCCGCGCAGAAACGACCGGGCGGCATTGTGAATCTGCTGGATGCGCGCATCGCGGATTATGATCGGGAGCATGCGTCGTATCATCTGAGCAAGCGTCTGTTGTTCACGCTGACCCGGATGATGGCGGTCGAATTTGCGCCGTGCGTGCGCGTAAACGGCATTGCGCCGGGGCTTATTCTTCCCCCTGAAGGCAAGGACGAATCATATCTGGCCCAACTTGCGGCGACCAATCCGCTGAATCGGTATGGATCGCCGGACGATGTGGCCGAGGCCGTTTTGTATCTTTTGCGCAGCGATTTTGTGACGGGGCAGGTGATCTTCGTTGACGGCGGACGGCATATGCGGGGAGGAATGTATGGCTGCTGATGAGTCGTTGGATCGCATTTATATCCGCGATCTATCCGTTCGTTGCATCATCGGCATTTATCCCGAGGAGCGCCGAAACAAGCAGGACGTCATCATCAATATCGTCCTGGAATCGGACTTGCGGGCCGCGTGCCGGTCGGACCGCATCGAAGACACGGTTGACTACAAGGGAATCAAGAATCGCATCATCGAAAAGGTCGAGTCGTCGTCGCGATTCCTAATCGAGCGCCTCGCGGAAGACATCGCCGAATTGTGCCTTGCAGATCCCAAAGTCGTGCGCGCGACCGTTTCGGTGGACAAACCCGGGGCGTTGCGCTTTGCGCGGAGCGTCGCCGTCGAAATTACCCGCGCGCGTCATGGCTGATCGCACGGCCTATATCGGCGTGGGCGCCAACATCAATCCCGAAATAAACATTCTATCCGCGATCAAACGATTGAGGGACCATGTCCGAATCACCGGTGTGTCAACATTCCTCCAAACGCCCCCCCTGAAACATCCTGAACAACCGCCCTATCTGAACGGCGTAATTCGCGCGCAAACCAATCTGGAAGCGCGTCCGCTCAAGTTCGACGTCCTTCGCCGCATCGAATCGGAATTGGGGCGCGTGCGCTCCGGCGACCCCTACGCGGCGCGAACGATTGATCTTGACCTTTTGTTGTTCGACGATTGGGTTGTCGCCGAAAAGGACCTTTGCATACCGGACCCCGACATTCGCGCGCGATCGTTTCTTGCTGCGGGGCTGTATGAACTGGACCCCGAACTCGCGTTGCCCGGATCCCGCGAACGCGTGGCCGATTTGCCGTGCCTCGCCATGGTGGAAAAAGGGGTTCGGGCCGATGCTTTCACGAAGGAAGTGCGACAGGCGCTTGGATTGTGACGCGGGAGAACCGGGTTTATGCCGACACATCCAAATGGCGGCCGATATCGGGATCAAGGGATGCGCTTTGAATGAGTTGGATTGCCGCCTGTCCAATGAGTTGTTGGACATCCATGCTTTTTCGGGCGGCGGCCACTTGGAAAGCGCTTTGCACGCGGGTCGTCTGAATGGCGGTATTGACGGCTCCAATGGCGATTTCCGCGAACATGCCCTCAAGCCCTCACATCCAGGCGGCGGCCCACGTCGCGGTCGGCCGGAGGCGCGGACTCACGCGGCTTGCGGGTTTGCGTGCTGCGCGTATCCTGTACGTTGCGCGCATCCTGCGTGTTGCGCACAACGGGACGCGGTTTGCTGCGCGTTGCGCGCTGGGCCTGTTGCGCCTTCTGTGCCTGAACGGCGCCGTTGCCGGGACCCACACCATTGACACCCATGGCTTTACCCTCAAATCTCATCTAATTATACCACAATTACGACGCGAAAAGACGTATAATGGATCATGGATGCAAACGCGGGCCGGACCCCGGAAAGGATCTGCAACCATGATGACGAAAGAACAAATCGGCACGCTGCGTGTGATTGCGGCGGTGCTTTGGCGTTGCCTGGTTATGGCCGCGGGGCTGTTGTTGTTCTGGTTCCTCTTGCTGGTCGCAGCGGGAGATTTTACGTACGGCCAGCATTCACGCTGGTTTTCCATGACCCGTCACGAGTTCGATCTGCTCGTCTACGGCTTCATGGGACTCTTCAAAATCGGAGCCATCACCTTTTTCCTCTTTCCGTGGCTGGCCATCCAATGGATTATCAGGAGCGCCGGGAAGAATGATGGGATGTAGAAACAAAGGAAAGATCGTCCGGTGAAACACGCCAAGCGCATGTATGGGATGAAAGGCCAAATTCTGCGTGTAATGACCGTGGCAAGGATGCCGCGCCTATGGTAGAAACGGCATCTTGCCGCTGATCCGTCGCCTCGCTCGATCAAGAGCGACATGCCCAAACGTGCAGACGGTCGCTTCCCCACACGCGGCGCCCATGCCGCCTTTCAGGCATGTTGGCGAGTCTGAATCTGATATGAGGCTCCGAAGGGCAGAGTCGAGAGCCGCAAGCCGGTGTTTGGAATTCCCCCCTCTTTTTCGGCTTCCCTGCAATGTCCAGAACAGGGTCTTTGACTTGGAGGCATGATCGCCGGCGTTGGTATCGTCCCGTCAAATATGCTGTAATGCGGACTTGCGGCAAGGAAGGCCTTGGATCATGGGCAAGAAAAAGGATAAATTGCGAGTGGCGTCTTCGTCCAAGGAGGCGTCATACCCACGGACGTCTGAATCGCGATCGGCGCCTGTGCGTTGGATTCTCGCGGCAATCCTGCTTGTGGGAGTTGTCCTGCGCGCATGGTATCTTGCCGAAATTCTGAACGCGCCGGATTTCGCCGCGCCACAGCAGGATCCCGACGTGATGGATTGGTATGCCCGCGCGTTGGTTACGGGTGACTGGACAGTCCGGGAGGGCGAGAACGATCCGGAAATGCTGACGACGCCGTATTTCCGTCCTCCGGGGCACGCCTATTACCTCGCGGCCATCTATTACTTCACGAAGTGCAGTTACCTCGCGCCGCGCATTGTCAACATGTTCCTTGGTCTTTTGAGCATCCTTCTGATGTTTCGCTTGGCCAAGCGGCTCCACGGGGAAACGGCCGGACTGATTGTCGCATTCTTCATGGCGACGTATTGGGTCTTCGTTTTCTGGGAAGGCGAACTGAACGATCCCTGTCTGTTTGTTTTCCTCGGCGCGGCGCTGATGAACGTGCTGTGGGAATGGGGGAGGGGGCTGGGCGCGCGTTGGGCCGCCTTGGCGGGGCTGATTTGCGGTTGCTATGCGCTGATGCGTCCGAACATTCTGCTTTTCGGGCCGTTCATCGCCTTTTGGATGGCATGGGTTGCATATCGTCGCGGCCAATGGCGGCGCATTCCGGCCTCATGGGCCGCGCTGTTATGTGTGACAATCGCGTGTATTGCGCCCGTGACCGTCCGCAACTATCGGGTGTCGGGCGAATTTGTGCCCATCTCCACCTATTTCGGTGAAAACTTCTTGATCGGGAATGGCGAGGACTCCGACGGCGTCACGCCATGGACGCCGTACTTACAGGACCTCGAAGGCACGGGCAACTGGTCGGTGTGGGTGTATAACAATGTGGTGAAGGGCTTGGGCAAGGAACTCGGAATCAAAAATATGACCCATTCCGGCGCCTCGTCCTATTTCGTCCGGAAGACCTTGAAATTCATCAAGGAGCATCCATGGCGCACCATCAAGCTGGCGGCCGTCAAAGCCGTTCTTTTCTGGACACCCATCGAGATCACCTGCAACAAGGTGGTCCATTATGAAAAGCGTTTTTATGCCCCGTTGAAGTATCTGCCCGGTTTCGCGATGGTCATGGCGCTGCTGGTGGTGGGGTTGATGCGATTTGCGCTCGATTGGCGCGCAAAACGGCTTATGACGGGGCTTCCCGGCGCGGAAAGCCGCGCACGGGATTTGACGATATTGATCCTGCTGTTCATGTTGACTTATTACTTGTCGTTCCTGCCGTTTTTCGTGAATGGCCGCGCGCGCGTTCCGGTGATTCCGTTTGCGTTTTTGTTTGGCGCTTACGTCCTTTGCCGTATTGGCGAATATTTCAGAAACGGCGAACGGCGAAGGGCGGCGGGTTGGACAGCGGCCCTGTGCGCGGCGTATGGATTGGCTTCCGTTCAATATATCGGCTTCGAGCCGGATTTGTCGCGGTGGCATTACCAACGCGCCGAATCGTATATGCGCCAGGGCAAGGTTGACGAGGCGATTGCCGCCGCTCGGCCGATTCTCGACCGGCCCGAAACGGCATCGTACATGCACATGCGCCTCGCGCGATTGTTCGCGAAGGCGGGCCGCAAGGACGAGGCTTTCCAGCATCTCATGGCCGCCCTCCAACGCCATCCAAACGATCCCGATGTCCGGTTGAGCGGCGCGGCGGAATTGATCAAGATTGGCCGTATCGAGGAAGGGATCGAACATTACAACGAGACGTTGCGTCTCAATCCAAACGATGCGGTCGCGCACAACAATCTGGGGGTTCTTCTCGAGGATCAGGGCAAGTTCGACGAGGCGTATGCCCATTACAGCGAGGCGGTGCGGTCCGATCCGGCGTTGCCGGTGGCCCGCAACAATCTCGGCAATCTGATGGCCCGGCTCGGACATTACGAAGAAGCGATCCGGCATTTCGCGAAGGCCGTCGAGGATGACCCGAAGCAACAGGATTATCACTATAACCTTGGTGTTCAACTGGCCAATGCCGGCTACACGGAAAAGGCCATCGAACGGTATCGGATTGCCCTTGAACTCGATCCGAACGATGCCCGTGCCCATAACAATCTCGGACTGCTGTTGGCGGAAAAGAAAGAGTATGTCGAGGCGGAAAAGCATTACCGGGAAGCGCTTCGGATTGTGCCTGATTTTGTCCTGGTGTATGCCAATTGGGGCAACATGCTTGTGGACCAGGGCCGGCTCGATGACGGTATCGCCATGTACCGGCAAGGGTTGGATATATCGCCCGAAGACGCCGGCCTACACAACGGCCTGGGTTATTTGTATGCGCAGGCGGGCAAGGATGATTTGGCGAAAAGGGAGTACGAGGAGGCGCTTCGCATAGCGCCGAACTATCCGCTTGCCCTGAATAACCTTGGCAATCTTTACAATCGTCAAAACCGGCCCGACGAGGCGATTCGGTGCTATCAACGCGCGCTGGCCATCGATCCGCGCGACCGGTTCGCCAATGCGAATCTGGGGGACGTTTACTCGAACCAGGGACGCTGGCAGGAGGCGGCCGAGGCGTATTCAAAAGCGATCGAAATCAATCCGTCGAACGCCATGGCGGCGAACGGCCTGGCCAGCGCATTGATCAAACTGGGCCGCATTGAGGAAGGCATTCGCTTCCTTGAAAAGGCGTTGTCGCTTGATCCGAAATTTGCCGCGGCCCATTACAATTACGGGGCTGTGCTGGCCGCCGCCGGCCAAACGGCGAAGGCCATCGAACATTTCAAGGCCGCACTGGCCATTGCGCCGGATTTTCAACTGGCGCGCGATATGCTCGACCGGCTTGGAGGCGGATAAAATGAAGGCCGCCCGAAAAACAAAACGTTCAGCCATTGCCCCTTCCGATCCAACGCCGATCCCTCTGGAGACGTCGGGTCCGGGGCCAATGTCCCGACGGGAATGGATGGCGCTTGGGGGGATTCTGCTGATTGGCCTTGTGCTGCGCGCGATCTACCTGGGTCTGATACTGCAATCGCCGGATTTCGATCATCCCGCACTAGACCCGCAGTTCAACGATTATTGGGCGCGTGGGATGGTAACCGGCAACTGGACACCGCCCGATGGCTATCCCGATCCGCTCATCCGCACGACGCCGCATGGGCGCCCACCCGGCTATCCATACGTTCTGGCGGCCATTTACCGTATCTTCGGCTTGAGTTACCTTGCGCCGCGGATTGTGCAGATGACGCTTGGCCTTGTGAATGTGGCGCTGATGTTTTTCCTTGCACGCAAGTTGTTCGGACGGATGGTCGCGCTGGTGGCTGCGGCTTTCATGGCCACCTACTGGATTTTCATCCATTTCGAGGGTGAATTGACCTATCCCGTGTTCGTCATTGCCATTGCGCTGATTATGATGCATGCAATCCGCTTGTGGGTCGCCCGGCCCGGCGCCGTCAGGGCGCTTGGCGTTGGACTGGCCCTCGGCGCGTTCGCGTTGTTTCGCCCGAACGTCGTGTTGTTCGGACCGCTTCTCGTTGCATGGTGCGCGTGGTTTTTATGGCCGGCAAAAGCCTGGCGCATGTGGTTCCTCTCGTCGTTGATGATGACCTTGGGCACGGTTTGCGTGATCGCGCCGCCGATTATTCGCAACTACGTCGTCGCGGGGGACTTCGTCTTTCTGTCATCTTATGGCGGCGTCAACCTGTGGGCGGGCAACAATCCCAACGCCGATTGCGTGACCCCAAAAATTCCCAATCTGAAGGAAATCGCCGGATTCGAGGACTGGACCTGCTTTCATTATCCGACGATCGTTCGTGGCGTCGGACGAATCCTGGGAAAGGAAAACATCAAATTTTCGGAGGCATCGCGCTATTTCTACGACCAAGCCGTGGATTTTATCGTCCATCATCCCCTCAAAACCCTGCAATTGACCTTGAAGCGTGCCCTGATTTTCTGGGGGCCGACAGAGACCACAAACGATCGGGTGCTTCATTGGGAAAAACGTCATTCGCCGTTGTTGCGGTGGATGCCGGGCTTTCCGGCGGTTATGGCGGTGTTTGTGCTCGGCACGGCGGCATCCATCCAGGCATGGAAAGCAAATCGGAAAGGGATTTCGCGCGATCGTTTTGCGCTTCATATCCTCATCTTTCTTTTTATCTTGGCCTATTTTGCGTCGGTCATGCCCTATTTCGTGGCGGGACGTTACCGTATTCCGGTTATACCGTTCCTGCTGCTGATGGGCGCATTCGGCATGGCGCACGTAGCCCGGATGCTTGGGGCGCGCCAATACCGCCGGGCGGGAATTTGGATTGCGGCCGGTGCGGCCGTATGGGGCGTGGACAGTATCCAATTCTATTCATACGAGCCGGATCGCGCCATTTGGTATCACCAGCGTGCGATTGCTTACGAACAGAAAGGTGAAATCGAGCGTGCCCTCGAAACAAACGCGGAGGAACTGGCCGTCAATCCGAAATACGCGGACGGCCACGTGACGCGCGGACGCCTGCTGGTCAAGTTGGGCCGCGTCGAGGAGGGAATCGCGGAATACCGCGAAGCCTTGCGCCTCAAGCCGGAAAACGACATTGCATGGAACAATCTCGGCTATGAACTCGCCCGGCAAGGACAGCACGAGGAGGCGTTGCATTGTTACGAAACGGCTTTGCGCATCAATCCGCGATTGCCCATTGCGCGCAACAATCTTGGCAATTTGTTGATCGAACAGGGAAGGCCCGGCGAGGCGATTGCGCATTTTCAGGAGGCGCTGAATGCCGATCCGATGGACAAAAATGCTGATTATAATTGGGGGAACGCCCTGTTTGCCCTGAAGCGATATGAAGAGGCCGTCACGCATTACCGGAAGGCCTTGGAACGCGCGCCAAACAACGCGGACATACCGAACAACATGGGGCTGGCCTTGTCGCAACTGGGGCTTTCCGATGAGGCTATCGAGGCGTACCGGACCGCGTTGCGCATCAATCCGGATTATGCCAACGCACACAACAATCTCGGATACGAGTATTTTTTGAAAAACGATTTTGCCGCGGCGCGCAAGGAATACGAGGAAGCGCTGCGCCTCAATCCGGTCTTCGCCCTCGCGCGCAACAATTTCGGGCGGCTGTTGGAGCGCCAGGGTGACAAGCAGGGCGCCATGGATCAATACAAGCGTGCCCTTGACGCCGATCCAAAGGACAAAAACGCCCACCTGAACATGGGGGATCTGCTGCGGGACGAGGGACGTTTCAGCGAGGCCGTCGAAGAGTATCGCGAAGCGCTCGAAAACGACCCGCACAACGCCGATATCCCGAACAATCTCGCGTTTGCCCTCGTGCGCATGGGGCGGATCGAGGAAGGGGTGCGGTTCTTTCAAAAGGCGATTGAAATCAACCCGCGATATGTAAACGCCTATTGCAATCTGGGCACGATTTTAACCGAGGCCGGCCAATTCGACGAGGCCATTCGGCTGTTTCGCCAGGCGCTCGCAATCAATCCGTTGTGCGAGCCCGCTAAGGCCGGTCTTGAACGCGCAGGCGCCGCCAAGGCGCGAACAGGATCACCGTAGTTTTCCGGTGCGATGCGGAATATTATTTGGGGAAGATGCTTGGACGGACAGAGGGCCGATACGATAACGGATCAAGGGTGAGTTTGCCCCGAAGATGTCGTCGTATCCGGTCAAGATGGCGCATCAAGAACTCTCCAAGGATTTGACCACTTCGGGCCTACTGTCCGGTTTTCGTATTTTTCGCAAAACCCCGTGAAGCGCGGCGAAAATGGCGGCGGCATGGACGGCCGCAATCCCGCCAAAGACGGCCGTCTGTGCGTAAAGCGAGATTTGCGTGTGGGTTGCGAGGATCATGGGAATGATGGCGGCGGCGGACGCGCAGGCGCCCATCAAAATGCCCGTGCCACACAGTGCGGCATGTTCCACGAGCAGGACGTGAAAAATGACAGGGGAATCGTATCCAAGGGCGTGCAACAAAGCGATCTCGGATTGGCGTTCGTGCAGGTTGCGCAATGCGACGATTCCCGCACCGGCGCCACCCAGCATCAGGCCGAGTCCGCCCAACACCAGAAACAGTGCAAGATAGGCGGTTTCTACGCCATAGAACATTTCCAGGCGATCCAGGGTCCTCGTGGCCTGCATGCCGATCCGACTATATTCGCGGTTGAGCCGCAATACCGTTTCGTGGACCTTTTCCGGAGGCGTTTCGATGAGAAAGGCGCGGTGTCCGCTTTCGGACGGAAAGAGACGCGTAAAATCGGATTCGGAAAGAATCAGGGCGCCCTGAAAAACGGAAAGCCGCATGGGCAGGCTTTCGACAAGTTTCAGGGTCACCTCTTGCCCCGATTCATCCGTTATAGTCAGATTTTCGCCGTCTTCCAGACCGGTTTTTTTATTCAAACCCCACAAAGCGGTGTTTGTATCGCCTACAATTACGGGTATTTGTCCATCTTGTAATGGATGAAGTAGCGTCTCCCATGTTTTTTTGTCCGCGAACGCATCGAGGGCCCCCAAGACCTCGGCATTCACGCCAAACAGGCGTGGACTTTGCGCCCGGTTGAGATTGAGGCATCCGGCGTCGTCGCCCTCCCGAACACGCAGCGGGATCACCTGTCCAATGTAGCCTTTCAAGAATGCTCGTCCTCCATCCATGACGGGCATGCTGGTTTCGGCATAGATGGGGAAGCCGCCGGTGCCGGAATCGCGGCGTTCCGCATGCAAGGCGAGGTTTTCGCGCATGGCCGAAACCGACAACACCAGGAAGCAACCGCAGGCGATTGCCGCGGCAACCCCAAGGCTCCGGCTGCGTCGTCGTGCGAGATTGGCGAGGGCCAACTTCCATAAAGTGGGATTTCTAAAGGTGTTGCGATGTCCAAGATATCCAAGAAACCACGCATGGCCTCCGAGGCCGGCCATCAGAAGAAGAAATCCGCTTCCCAGAAATGCCACGGGCAGGTCTTTTATTGCGCCGGACAAGGCGGCGGCACCCAGGGCCGCCGCACCGGCCAAGCATAACACCATGAAAAAGGGCTGTCCATGCCTCTGTTTTCGGGATGCCGCCGGCGGGATGGCCGTGTAATCCCTTGAAAGCAGTTCGCGGGCAGGATGTTTTGCCGCCCGGCTCACACCGAACCAGAGGATGATCAGCGTGCATCCCAGCACGACGAGGGCCGATTCGACCAGGGTGCCGGCCCGGGCATGAAAACGGATGGAGGTCTCGGCCATGGAATCCGGCCAAAGCCGCACAAGAAGGACAAGCAGCCCCATACCATAAAGCGCGCCGAGGACCGCGCCGAGGACCGCGCCAAACAGGGCCGACGGAGAGGCTTCGGCCATGAACAAGGCGCGGATGCGTCGTGCGGAATATCCCACGGCCATCAGCGTGCCCATTTCCCCGGCGCGCTGTTGCAAACCAAAAGAGTAAAGCAATCCCAGCAGGATTAGCGCGGAACCGATGAGAAAAGCGCTCATGGCCGCCATGAGGCCGCCGAAATCCATGGCCTGATTTACCCCGTCGAGTGCGCGTTGCCGTACGGCGGCGAATGCCAGCCCGATTTTTTTTTCATCAATGCGCGCGCGCAGCGTGCGTTCCAGTTCTTTTTCGTCCCCGGCGGCGGCGGGAAAGCGAACGGCCATCACGGAACCGAATCGTGTCCCCCACAGTTCCTTCCCGGTATCGAAAGGGATCAGCAATTTGGGGGTTTGTCCATAGGTATTCCAATACGCCTCGTTTGCGGCGTCGTCGAGACGTTCCGCGTCAAGCGGCATGCCGATATCCCAATCCCGGCAATTTTCGACATCGGATAGCCCCGGAAATCGCGGCGCCAGTTCCCGTTCAATGGCGAAATCGTCCATGGACGCCACCTTGGACACATGGAACGATCGGCGTTTTTCGACAAAGGCATTGTCGGGCTGAAACTGCATGTAGGCAACTTCGATACGGTCGCCCGCCGCCGCGCCGATTGTTTCCGCCAGCCATGAGTTGATAATCGCGGCGTCTCCGGGCAAATCGGGCGGAACGCCTCCTGCCGCCACGAACGAGTAAGGAGTCGTGCGGCCATCCTTGGAGATGGAATTCGCCAAATAGGTCAATGACGGCCGCGTCCCCGGAACGTCGAGGGCGGCGCGGACGATTTCGTCTTCAATGAAAATGCGCGACGATTCGAGCTGAACCAAACCCGAAGGGTGTCGGCGGAACGCGAGACCGATATGCTCCAAGGTCCACGCGCGTTCGAGCGCGGCATCGATCGCTTCGGCATCCGCCCCATCGTCCGCCAGCAGCAGATTCGCGCGCCCGGCGAGATCCATCTGGTCCTGCAGCCATGTGCGATCCAGAAAGACATTGCAGGGAGTCGCCTGATTGATCGCAAGGCTGAACCGGCCCAGCTGGCGATCGGTCAATACGGCTTTGAGGGTGACAAGCAGCGCGATCGAGGCATCGCGTTCGTTGCCGGCCAGCGGTGCATCCCGCGGCATGAGTCCAGGTTTTGGGATGCGCAGCGCGATGTCGTCGCCGACAGCAACGCCCAGCAGACGTGCGGCCGCCTCGTTCATGGCGGCTTCCTGTGGTCCCAGCGCGCCGAATGCTGGCGTTTCCTCGGCAAAGCGCCAGAATTCGGAACCTACGCCTATCATGTTGGCTTGGTTGATTTGATTCGGCGGCACATTCGATCCGGCGGGAATCGCGGCGATTCCCCGCAGGGCCAGGACCGCCGCCGCATGAATCCGCCCTTCCTCCCGATGAATGGCTTCCGGCAGATCCTGCGAAAAAAAACGATGCCCCCAATCTATGGCATAGGTCACGCGCCCGAGCCGTGCCACGGCAATGCCGCGCAGCGTCCCGTCAACGGAATCGCCCACGAGGAGCGCGCCCGACAGCGCCGCGCAGGCAATCAGCGTACCGGCCGCGACGGATGCGTGCATCCGGCGGTGATGGGCAAGGCCGCGCAGGATAAGCGAAAAAAAAGTCATGCGTCAACCCTGCGGGACCAGCCGCCCGTCTTTCAGTTCGAGAACGCGCCGGAACCGTTCGGCGATGGGCATGGCATGCGTCACGATAACGATCGCCATCCGTTCCGTCCGCTGCATTTCAAGCATCAGATCGGCCATGTCGCGCGCCGCTTCCTCGTTGAGGGATCCCGTTGGCTCGTCGGCCAGCAGGAGGGCCGGACGATTGATCAGGGCGCGCACGAATGCAACCCGCTGCCTTTCGCCTCCTGAAAGTTGTTCCGGTCGCGCATCCATTCGGTGCGCCAAACCGACCCGTTCGAGCAGCGTTTCGGCGCGTTCGCGCGCGTTTCTTGCGTCTTTATGCACGAGGGCGGGCACAATCGCGTTTTCAAGCGCCGTGCATTGCGGCAGGAGGTGGTGGGCCTGAAAAACGAAACCCACGTCCCGGTTTCGGAATTGCGCGGACTCCATCGGCGTGAGCGACAGGAGGCTTCGTCCCCGAAACAACACTTGGCCGGAAGTCGGCGCGTCGAGCGCCCCCATCAGGTTGAGCAGCGTGCTCTTGCCGCATCCGGACGGTCCGGTTATGGCGGCGCACTCGCCGGCATAAAGCGTGAAATCCACGCCTTTCAAGACGGGAAGCGGTCCCGGACCAGCCGGATAGGCCTTGTGCACGTCACGCAATTCGATAAGCGGTCCGTTTTCCGTCATCTGTTTTCGTTTCCTTCGCCTTTTTTCCGCACCGGGCGCCACCAAGTGTACACGCGCACGGGCCGCACAATCCGGAATCCCAGCCCTTCATACAAGGCGCGCGCGGGATTGTCGAGCGTGACCCCAAGCGCGGCATGCCGCATGCCCGCCCGCCAGAACGCGTGCATCAAATCGCGCACCAGCATTGTTCCAATCCCTTGGCGCCGACAGTCGCGCCGGACGGCAACCTGAAGCACGAAACCATGTCCGGGAGCGACCTCGCAGCCGGCGGTCACGCCGGAAACGGTTCTGGCGCCGGCTGATCGTTCATCCTTCCGGACCACGCGCAAATAACCGCTCCGGAAGAAACCGTAATCCTCCGCGACCACCCGGCGCAGAAAATCGGTTGCCAAGGCCGGGCGTCGCACCTCGACGTGCAGCCGTTGTTCCGGATGGTCTTCGTAGGCATCCACGATGGTCCGGGCGATCTCGGTGAAAGAATCCGGTCCCGCCTCGAGCGTCTTTGGCGCATGGCGACTCCAATCGGCGTCACGCAAGGCAGCCATCATAATCGCGCGATCCGTGCCGGTGAATCCCTGCGGCAAAAAAACACCGTCCAGATCGAATGAACCGAACGCAATACCTTCGTAAACGATTCCGCCAACCTCGCGAGCCCGAAGCGTGCGCACGCTTTCCCGAATCAACCGGCGTTCGATATGACGTCCGGTGTAACGGCCCAACACATGAAGAAACGAGATATAACCGGTGCGATGACGCACATGGGACATAAGCATGCCCGCGGCCTTGACGCCGTCCGTGACCGCGATAACATCCACGCCGTTGTGGGCAATGGCCGAACCGAGGATTTTCGGCCCGGTCACGCGATAATACGCGGCGGATTCCGGACCATATAGACCGGAAATTCCGTCCGCGATTTCCTCCACAAACTCGTCCGTATTCGACGGGAGACGTCTCAGTCGTTCCAGATGGAACATGGCGCCACTCCACACGTCCAATCGGTTCCTAGGCTATCGCAGCCCGTCACCCGAATGCGAATCCGCCCAACCGCCGCGGAACCATGAGGCCAAGCAGGCCGTTTCACCTGGTTTCGGGCGGCCCTGAAACGCATGCCACGGTCTCTCGGCGTCTGCGTTACAAGACGCCCACTTCCTTGAGGCCGCTGATACCGGTGCGTACTTCCCCGGCGGACCGGTGCAGGGCGGCCAACTCGTCTTCGGAGAGTTCCAACTCGACGATTTCCTCGACGCCGTTCTTGCCGAGGCGAACCGGCACGCCGATATAGAGGTCTTCGAGGCCATATTGGCCGGTCAGATACGCCGCGCAGGGTAGGAGTTGCCGCTCGTCGCGGACGATGCTCTGCACCATGCGCGCGGCGCTGGCGCCCGGCGCGTAATAGGCGCTGCCGGTCTTGAGCAGGGCCACAATCTCGCCCCCGCCGGTGCGGGTGCGCTTGACAAGCGCCTCGACGCGGTCCGGCGGCAGCAGGCGCGTGATGGGAATACCGGAAACCGTCGTGTATTGCGGCAGCGGCACCATGTCGTCACCATGCGAACCGAGCACCATCGTGTCCACGTTTTTCGCGCTGACGCCCAGTTCCATCGCCACGAACGCGCGCAGGCGCGCGCTGTCGAGGCAGCCGGCCATGCCGAGCACCCGTTCCGGAGGAAAACCGAGTTTGCGCAACGCGACGTACGTCATCACGTCGAGCGGATTCGTTACGATGATGACGACGCTTTCCGGCGCGCACCGCGCAATGTGGCCGCATACATCCGTGATGATGGCGCCGTTTTTCGCGAGCAAATCGAGGCGCGTCATGCCGGGTTTTCGCGCAAGACCCGCCGTTACAACCACCACGTCCGCGCCTTCCACGGCGCCGAAATCGTTGCTGCCCGTCACAACGGCGTCATAGCCGCGAATGGGACCCGCCTGCGTCAAATCCAGCGCCTTGCCCTGCGGCAGGCCTTCCACCACGTCCACGAGGACGATGTCCCCCAATTCCATCTCCGCGCAATACTGCGCCACCGACGCGCCGACGTTCCCCGCGCCCACACACGCAATTTTGAACCGTTTTCCTGCTGCCTTGGCCATGTCGAACCCTTTCTTTGTCTGTTTCGACCGCACGGGCGCAAGTGTACCATTCCGCCGGTTCCAAATTCCCATCGTCGTTCAGTCATCAGGCACACGACAAAGGAGGGTGATATTCAAGGGAATTTCCCAAACGCGACATGAGCCTGCCGCGGAATGTACAATTCCTTCCCGTGAACCAATCGGAGCGAATTGGCCATGACGATGCGGGAACGGATGCTGGCGCTGGCGCAGGGCCGGCCTCACGATCGCGTCCCGTTTGTGCAATACAGCGGACTCGCCGCGCCGAACGAGGCGATATGGTCCGTCATCGGGCGCGGGAACATGGGTCTGCTCGTGTGGACGTGCGTTCATGCCCTCGACACGCCCAACTGCCGTTTCGTGCGCGAGGACATTGTCCGCGACGGGCGGCCCGGCTTTCGCAATACGCTGATTACGCCCGAAGGCCGTCTTTACGAAGAGCGGTTGATCGAACCGGCATACGGCACATCCGCGGCGGCGTGCCACTACGTCAAGGAGCCGGACGACTACCGGATCCTCATGGCGTATTTTCGCGACATGCGTGTCCGGCTTGATTGCGAAGGTCTTTATCGCGTCGTTCGCGACCTCGGCGACGACGGCTTGCCGCATGTGTCGGTGGCCCGAACGCCTTACCAGCAGTTATGGGTGCAATGGGTCTGCCTTGCGGATCTGGGCATCCATCTGGCGGAATGGCCGGATTTGATGCAGGAAGTGGTTTCTGAAATCGAGCGCGTTCAGCACGGGATATTCCGCGTCGTTTGCGAAGCGGTTCGTTCAGGCGCGCCCGTACCTTACGTTGTTTTTCCCGACAACATTACGGCGCCCGCCATTGGCGACACGTATTTCCGCCGCTATTGCGTCCGCGCCTACGACGAATTGGCCGGCTTGCTCGCGGAAACCGGACGCGACGTGCCGCTGTTCGTTCATGCGGACGGCGATCTGAAGGCGTTATGGCGGGCGATTGCCGAGTCGCCTTTGCGCGGCCTCGATTCGATGTCGCCGCCGCCGGACAACGACACAAGCGTCGCGGAGGCCGTGGCGCAGTGGCCGGAGATGCGGTTGTGCGTCAATTTCCCGTCATCGGTCCATCTCGCGGGACCGGACGCCATCCGTCTTTGCACGGAGAAACTGCTCGAAGAGGGCGGCCGCACGGGGCGCCTGCAAATTCAGATATCGGAAAATGTGCCGGCGGACGTCTGGCGCGTGAGTTTTCCGGCGATTGCGAGTACAATTGCTGCGTTCGGCGCAAAGGGAATGCGGGCGGCAAGGAACACATGAATGCTATAATGGGTTTGCACGAAGGACAAAAGGATCTTTGCCCATGATCTTTCACGTAAAAATCGAACAAGCGGAAGACGGATGGCTGGTCGTGGAATGTCCGGCGCTGCCGGGCTGCGTTTCACAGGGCCGAACGGAAGAAGAGGCCTTGGCCAATATTCGAGAAGCAATCACGGCGTGGCTCTGGGCGGAAGATCAAAAAGCCGCCGCCGCGCTTTCCGTGAACTCGTCGGGGCCGCCCCGGATGGTGGCCGTGTAACGAATGGGGCGCTTGAACAATATATCCGGTTCCCAGGCCGCGAAGGCTTTTCAGCGCGCTGGATGGAATGTGGTTGGCCAAGTGGGGAGTCATCTCGTCATGACCAAGCCGGGTGTGCGCGTGAATCTGTCAATTCCACAACACAAGGAACTTTCCGTCGGAACGCTCCGCGCCCTGATTGCCCATGCGGGTATTGGCGTGGAAGAGTTCCTTGAACAGCTCTGAGGGATGACGCCCGGGCGTCTGGCGCGTGAGTTTTCCGGTGATTGCGAGTACAATTGCCGCGTTCGGCGCGCCGCCGTATTGACCCATGGAGAATACAAGCCCCGCGAGGTTTGTTCTTCAATAGAAAGCGAGTCGTTTACGTGGAGAAGCCAGTGCCCCTTGATCAGGCGAAAAACAACCAGCCGTTGCTGGTCGTGGCCATCGAAGGCGGACATCAGATTCATCATCGGCTGAAGTCGCTTGGCATACGGCCGGGCGTGCTTATCGAGAAGATCAGCGGACGGGCCGGAAGCGGCCCGGTGGTCGTGCGGCATGGCCGGTCGCAAACGGCCATAGGACACGGCGTCGCGCACCACATTCTCGTCGAGATTTCGAAATGAAACGCATTCTGCTCATGGGCAATCCAAACGTCGGAAAAAGCGTCGTCTTTTCCCGGCTGACCGGCGTGCGGGCGATCTCGGCCAACTATCCGGGCACAACGGTCGAGTTCACCCAAGGCGACATGATGCTGGGGGCGGAAAAGGCGCTGCTCATAGACGTGCCCGGCGTGTACGGTCTCGAGGCGGCCTGCAAGGCCGAGGAAATTGCCGTCATGATGCTCAAAGAGGCCGATGCGGTCATCAATGTCGTGGATTCGACGAATCTCGAGCGAAACCTTCACCTGACGCTGCATCTGCTCGAACAACGCCTGCCGATGGTCGTCGCGCTGAACGTATGGGACGACGCCCGGCATCAGGGCATACAAATAGACCATCGCAAGTTGCAGGAACTCCTCGGCGTTCCCGCCGTGCCGACCGTGGCCGTGACAGGGGAAGGAATCAAGGAACTGGTGGAACATCTGGCCGCCGCCCCGACTCCCGTGCATGACGTCATGACCGAGGAGCAACGGTGGACCGAGGTGGGCCGAATCGTCAGCGAAGTCCAAACGTTGACGCACCGCCATCATACCTTGGGCGAGTTGTTGAGCGACGCTTCCGTGCGCACCGAAACCGGCCTGCCCATCGCCGCATTCATGCTTTTCCTGGCCTTTGCCGGCATCCGCATGATTGGCGAGGGGTTGATCGCTTTCATCTTCGATCCGGTCTTCGATTTGTTATGGAAACCGATGCTGGTGCGGCTGAGCGCAAGCCTCGATCCTTCTGGATTCTGGCACGAACTGTTCATCGGCACACTCGTGGGCGGCGAGATTGATTTCGTCCAGTCCTTCGGTTTGTTGAGCACGGGCCTGTACGTTGCGGTGACCATGGTGTTTCCCTACGTGCTGGCCTTTTACCTGGTGCTTAGTCTCCTTGAAGACTTCGGTTATCTTCCGCGCCTGGCCGTCCTGCTCGACACGCTCATGCACCGCATGGGGCTGCACGGCTGGGCGATCATACCGATGCTGCTGGGGCTGGGTTGCAACGTGCCGGGTATCATGGCCACGCGGGTCCTCGAAAGCGCCCGCGAACGCTGGATCGCCGCGACGCTCGTTTCGATTGCGGTGCCGTGCGCGAGTCTCCAGGCCATGATGTGGGGCATCCTAGGCCATCACAGCGCATGGTATGTTGCGGGCGTGTACGGCACGCTCTTTCTCGTCTGGATCGTGCTGGGCTGGATTCTGAACGCGATGCTCAAGGGCATGAGTCCGGAACTCATTCTCGAAATTCCGCCCTACCGTATGCCGTCGCCCCGTGCGATAGGGTTCAAGATGTGGACGCGCATTCAGCAATATTTCAAGGAGGCAGTGCCGTTTGTCCTCTTGGGCGTCCTGATCGTGAACCTGCTGAACCGCGTGCGGGTGTTCGATATCGTGGCGGATGCCTTGGGTCCCGTCGTTATGCGGCTATTCGGATTGCCGCAGGAGGCTGTGCTCGCGCTGGTGCTGGGATTTCTGCGCAAGGACATCGCCGTCGGCATGCTCGGTTCGCTGAACCTCGAGCCGAAACAACTGATTATCAGCGTGACCGTTCTCGCCATGTCCTTTCCGTGTATCGCCACGTTCATCGTTCTTGCCCGCGAACTCGGCCTCCTCGGCCTTGCCAAGAGCATGGCCGTCATGATTACCGCGAGTCTTGCCGCCGGAATCCTGCTGAACCTGGCGCTTTGACCGCGGAGCCGCATGCAAGGATGAATGAAGATGACAAGGTGGCGTTTTTTGATTTGTCCGGAAAGGGCTGATACAATTCCTATCGCTTGGAAACGACAAGGTGGGTGCCAACATGTGTAAGACGGGCGCACGCCGTGGAGCGTGCCATGAAATGAGCGTTCTCAGCCATGCGGCTGGGATTTTTTTTGCCCGGACGACGGCGGATTGGCCATGAATTCAGACAACGGACCCGTGTGCGAAACGACGGTCGTGATGGAGGCGATCGCCATGGCCGCCGCGATTCACCGCATGGCCCAGGAAATCGTGGCGGCGAATGAGGACGTGTCCTCGCTCGCCTTTTTGGGAATTCTAAGCCGGGGGCGGCCGTTGGCGGAGCGTCTTGCGGCGCAGATCGATCAAATGACAGGTGTGGCTCCGCCGGTCGGATCGCTGGCGACCACGCTCTACCGGGACGATTTGCGGGCGGGCGTGGGAACGGTCAAGATTGGCGGCGGCACGACGCATTTCGCCTTTCCCATTGACGGCAAAACGGTCGTTCTCGTTGACGATGTGCTGGCGGCGGGACGCACCATCCGGGCGGCGCTCGATGAAGTCATGGATTACGGCCGTCCGGCGCGCATTCAATTGGCCTGTCTCGTGGATCGCGGCGGGCGCGAGTTGCCGATTCAGCCGGATTACCTTGGATGGAGCGTCGCCACAAGGCCCGACGAATGGGTCTCAGTCCGATTGCGGGAAATGGACGGACAGGACATTGTGTTGCTTGAACGGCGTTCCCTGACGGACGGGGAGGGCGGGTCGTGACACAGGCGCCCAGATTAAAATGGACGCGTAAGGATCTTCTCGGCATCGAGGAGTTGTCGCGGGAAGAAATCCTGCTGATTCTGGACACCGCGCCGCAGTTCGTCGCCGTATCGGCGCGCGAAAGCGGCATCAAGAAGGTGCCGCTGCTGCAGGGGCGGCTGGTGGTCAATTGGTTTTACGAACCCAGCACCAGGACCCGGACCTCCTTCGAACTGGCCGCCAAGCGCCTGAGCGCGGACACCCTGTCCATTACGGCTTCGGCGTCGAGCGCGGTCAAGGGCGAAACGCTGCATGACACCTTGGCGAACATCGAGGCCATGCACACCGACATTGTCGTCATCCGCCACAGTTACGCGGGTGCGCCGCACATTCTCGCACAGCGGCATCCATCGCATATCGTCAACGCGGGCGATGGGCGTCACGAGCATCCGACCCAGGCGCTGCTCGATGCGTTTACGATGCGCGAGCACATCCGCGCCGTGCGGCAGGATCCCGCGGCGCAACTGGACGGCCTTCGCGTGGCAATCATCGGCGACATCACGAACAGTCGCGTTGCCCGCAGCAATATCTGGTGTCTGACAAAACTCGGCGCCCAGGTTACGCTGTGTGGTCCGCGCACGCTGATTCCGCCGCATATCGAGCGAATGGGCGCCGTGGTGACGACCGATTTGCGCGAGGCGATCTGCGACGCGGATGTCATCTATGCGCTGCGCATCCAATTCGAGCGGCAACAGAACTGCCTGTTTCCAAGTGTGCGCGAATATATCCGGTTGTTCCGGGTCGATCAGGAGTCGCTGCGGCTTGCGCCGCCGCACGCGCTCGTCATGCACCCCGGTCCCATCAACCGTGACATCGAACTCGCGGCGGAGGTGGCCGACAGCGCTCGCAGTGTCATTTTGCGACAGGTGACGAATGGCGTCGCGGTGCGCATGGCCATCATGCACCTGCTCGTCAACAGCGGCCGGGGAGGAGATGGCGCATGAGCCTCGTTATCGTAAACGGACATGTAATCGATCCGGCCTCCGCCCGTTCCGAGAGGGCCGACGTGCTGATTGAAGGCACGCGGATCGAGCGCATCGGGAAGGGCCTGAAAGGCGGCAAGACGATAGACGCTTCCGGGTGTGTCGTTTGCCCCGGATTTGTGGATATTCATGTCCATTTCCGCGAGCCCGGCCAGGAATCGAAAGAGACGATTGCGTCGGGAAGCCGCGCGGCGGCGCGCGGCGGTTACACGTCCGTCGTTCCGATGCCGAATACGGCTCCGCCCATAGACAACGCGGGCATGGTCGAATTCGTGATTCGCCGGGCGCGCGAGACGGCATGTGTCAAGATCTGGCCGAGCGCTTGCGCCACCAAAGAGCGCGCCGGACAGGAAATGACCGAGATGGGCGAACTCAAGGATGTCGGCGCGGTCGCCGTGACCGACGACGGTTCGGACATCGCGAGCAGTTGGGTTCTGCGCCGCGTGCTCGAATACGCCGACATGTGCGGATTGACGTATCTGGCCCACTGCGAGGATGCGTCGCTCATGGAGGGCGGCTGCATGAACGAAGGCTATAATTCGACCCGCCTCGGGTTGCCGGGCATGCCGCGTGAGATGGAAGAGATCCGCATTGACCGAAATATCCGGCTTGCCGCCCTGACCGGCGCGAAGATTCACATCCAGCATGTGACGACGGCGGAGGGGGTCGAGATTATCCGGCGCGCCAAGGCCAACGGCGTGCGCGTGACCTGCGAGACCGCGCCGCATTACTGGATGCTGACGGACGAGGCGGTAACGACGTTTAGCACGAATGCCAAGATGAATCCCCCGTTGCGCGAAGCGGCGGACGTGGCGGCCATACGGGCCGCCATTGCCGACGGCACGATAGACTGCATCGCGACGGATCACGCGCCCCACACGTTCACCGACAAGGACGTCGAGTTCCATCTCGCGCCGTTTGGCATAGTCGGGCTTGAAACCGCGCTTGGCCTGGTTCTCACCGGCCTGGTCGAGACGGATTTAATCTCGTTGGAACGCGCCGTCGAATTGATGACAATCGCTCCTGCCCGCATTCTCAACCTGCCCATCGGCATGCTGAGGGAAGGCGGTCCGGCGGATATCGTGGTGTTTGATCCCAAGAAGGAATGGACCGTGGATCCCGCGGTGTTTGCTTCGTTGAGCCGCAACACGCCGTTTGCGGGCGAAACGCTGCGCGGACAAGTCAAGGCGACCCTGTGCGACGGAAACGTGGTTTATCAACTTGCTTGAAGAGAAGGAATTACACTTGAAAGCGGTATTGGCGCTCGAAGACGGGAGCGTGTTCGAAGGCAACGCGGTTGGCGCGGAAGGCGAGAGTTTCGGCGAACTGGTGTTCAACACCAGCATGACGGGCTACCAGGAAATCCTGACAGACCCGTCATACGCCGGGCAGATTGTCACGATGACCTATCCGCTGATCGGCAACTATGGCTGCAACGACGAGGACGTCGAGTCGCGCAAGCCCTTTGTCGAGGGATTCGTCATGCGCGAGTGCTGCATGACGCCGAGCAACTGGCGGGCGAAGATGTCGCTGCCGGAGTATCTCAAGAAGCACAACGTCGTCGCGATAGACGGCGTGGACACGCGCAAGATTACGACGCTCCTGCGGACCAAAGGCGCGCAGCGTTCCGTCATCAGCACCGTTGATCTCGATCATGACAGCCTTGTCCAAAAGGCGCTCGCGTCGCCGCCCATGTCCGGCAGCGATTACGTCAAGGCGGTCAGCGTCAACGAGCCATACGAATGGAATCCCGGCGCCGACGGCAAGTACCGCGTCGTCGCCATGGACTACGGCATCAAGTACAACATCATGCGGCGGCTCGAAGCCGTCGGTTGCCGCGTCATCGTCATGCCCGCCACGACCGGTCTCGACGAAGTCCTTGCGCAGAAGCCCGACGGCGTGTTCCTCTCGAACGGTCCCGGCGATCCGGCCGCATTGCCGTATCTGTATCCGACGATTCAAGGGCTGTTTGGAAAGACGCCTATTTTTGGCATCTGTCTGGGCCACCAACTCCTCGGCCACGCCTACGGCGGCACGACGTACAAACTCAAATTTGGTCATCGCGGCGGGAACCAACCCGTCCTGAACCACATCACCGGACAGGTCGAAATCAGCGCGCAAAACCACGGTTTTGCCGTGGACCCGAATTCGATCGATCAGGACAAGGTCCGCATTACGCACACGAATCTCAACGACCAGTCCGTCGAAGGCATGGAACACCGCGAATATCCCATTTTCAGCGTCCAGTACCATCCCGAAGCGTCCCCTGGCCCGCATGACAGCCGTTATCTCTTCGACCGGTTCGCCCGGCTCATGGATGAGGCCAAGGCCGGTGCGTGAGGAGACATCGAATGCCCGCAAAGAAATCTTCGGTTGTAACATTTGCCTCGAGTAAGGTGAAGGAACTGCGGAGGCACGCGACGCTGCCCGTAAAGTTCGAAAAACAACTTGCGCAATATCCGCTCGACAAGATGTTCCGCGACAAACAGGTTGCCATCAAGATCCACGTCGGCTCCGATGTGGGGTTCACGACGATCCATCCGCTGTTCATTCGCATCGTGGTCGAAGCCGTCAAGAAGGCCGGCGGCAAGCCGTTCATCACGGATGGTTCCGGCGCGATGCACCATGCCAAGGGCCGTGGGTACACCGAGGAAGTCCTTGGCGCGCCGCTAATCGCCGCGGCGGGCATCGCGAACACCTATTCGTATGAGCGCAAGATCGGCTACCGATCGCTCAAGAGCGTCCACTTGTGCGGCAACATTGTTGATGCGGACGCGATGATCGTGCTCAGCCACGGCAAGGGGCACGGCAACAGCGGATTCGGCGCGGCCATCAAAAACCTTGCGATGGGCTGCGTCGCGCGCGACAGCCGAGCCCAGATTCACCGCCTTCAGGGCCAGCAATTCAAATGGGATCCGGCCAAGTGCACGCGCTGCCGGGCCTGCATTGAAAACTGTCCGTCGCCCGGCACGCTTACCTTCGATGCCACACGCAATCTGCACTACTTCGATCATCATTGCCGCTACTGCCGCCACTGCGAATTGGCGTGTCCGAAGGGCGCGATCAAGATTGACAGCAAGGGGACCTATTATTTTCAACGCGGCATGGCCCTGACGACGAAAGCCGTTCTCGACACGTTCGAGCCGAATCGCGTGTTGTTCATCAATGTGATGCTCAACATCACGCCGTTTTGCGACTGCTGGGGGTTTTCGACGCCCGCGCTCGTGCCCGATGTCGGTATCCTCGCCGCGACGGACATTGTCGCCGTCGAACAGGCCAGTCTTGACCTTGTGCGGACGGAAGACTTCATCGCCAGTTCGCTGCCGAAATCAATGAAACTCGGCAAGGGCGATCATCTCTTTGAACGGATTCACGGCAAGAATCCGTATCTGCAGGTCCAGTGCGCCGAGGAAATCGGTCTGGGAAGCCGTGCTTACACGCTGAAAACTATCGGATGAAACCGGGACCGGCGGATGAGATGTTGGCTTGAGCCGGGTCCGTGTTCCATGCACGGTGTCCGCACGAGGGCCTTCTCAACGATCGCGCGTGCGGCAAGGAGATCCGAAATGAATCGAGCCGGATGGGCGATGGCAGCCGGGATTTGCGCGTTGTGTTTGGTTGCCGCCGGGGTTGACGCACCGAGGGAAGACATCCTTATCGCCGATTTTGAAAGCGCATCCTATGGGGATTGGCGCGTCGAAGGCGAAGCCTTCGGGGCCGGACCCGCCGAGGGGACTTTGCCGGGCCAGATGCCCGTGGGCGGGTACATGGGCAAACGGCTGGTAAACAGTTATCACAGGGGCGACGGCGCGACCGGCTCGTTGACTTCTCCGCCTTTTGTCATCGAGCGCCCCTTGCTGTGCTTTTTGATGGGTGGCGGCAAACATCCAGCCCGAACCTGCATGGATCTGATCGTGGACGGATCGGTCGTGCGAACAGCCACGGGCCCGAACGACAAGCCGGGCGGCAGCGAACGGCTTTCTTGGCAGACGTGGGACGTCTCGGAATTTACGGGCAAGAGGGCCGTCTTGAAAATTATCGATCGCCACACGGGCGGCTGGGGCCATATCAACGTGGACCACATCATGCTTTGCGACGAAGCGCCGGTAAAGGAGTTGGCCATGCGGATGAAACTGCAAAAGCGATATCTGAACCTTCCCGTCAAAAACGGCGCCGAAATGCGGCGGATGCGCATCCTGATCAAGGGCGAAACGGCGCAGTCGGACCGCGTTGTACGCGAATTCGACATCGAACTTGCCGAAGGGGAGCCGGATTTCTGGGTGTTCTGCGACATGGCGCCGTTCGCGGGCCATGAAATCGAGATCCACGTGGATGCCATGCCGAAGGACTCAAAAGCCCTCGATGCGATTGTCCAAGACGACATTATTCGCGGGGCGGACAACCTGTACCGCGAAAAATGGCGGCCGCAATTTCATTTTTCGTCGCGCCGGGGCTGGAACAATGATCCGAACGGCCTCGTCTATCACAAGGGCGAGTATCATCTTTATTACCAGCATAATCCGTATGGGTGGAACTGGGGCAATATGCACTGGGGACACGCCGTCAGCGCCGATCTTGTCCACTGGACGGAACTGCCGGAAGCCTTGTATCCAAAGTCCTACGGCGACTGGTGTTTTTCGGGCAGCGCGGTTGTTGACGCGGACAATACGGCGGGCTTCAAGAATGGCGATGAAGACGTAATAGTCGCGATATATACGAGCACGGGGCGCGGCGAGTGCATCGCATACAGCAACGACCGCGGCCGCACGTTCACCGATTACGAGGGCAATCCCGTCGTTTCGCACCAAGGCCGCGACCCCAAAGTGATCCGGCATGTCCCCACCGGCCAATGGGTCATGGCCGTCTATGACGAACAGGAGGGCCTGAAAAACGGGATCGCGTTTTATACGTCGCCCGACCTGAAACAATGGACCTTTCAAAGCCGCATCGCGGAATACTTCGAATGTCCGGAAATCTTTCCGATGGCCGTGGACGGCATCACGGATCGCATAAAATGGGTCGTGTACGCCGCCAACGGCGAATACAGCGTCGGCGAATTCGACGGCCGTGAATTCAGGACGGAAATTTACAAACAGCGCTTCAACTGGGGCAATTGTTTTTACGCATCGCAAACGTTCAACAATATCCCGCCGGAAGACGGGCGGCGCATTCAAATCGCCTGGGGAACGGTGGCCATTCCCGGCATGCCCTTCAATCAGATGATGACCTTTCCCTGCGAACTCTCCCTGCGCGGCACGAGCGAAGGCCCGCGTTTATTCGCGCGTCCCGTCCGTGAAATTGAACGCCTGCACATGGAGACCTTCACGTTTTCGGACCGTTCCATTTCGGACGGTGCGAATCTGTTGGCCGGTTTCAGCGGCGAACTTTTCCATATCGTCGCCGACATCGAACTGGGCGGCGCGTCGGAAATCGCATTCGACATACGGGGCATTCCCGTCGTCCATCATGTGGCCAAACAGGAACTTGCATGCGCGGAAAAGTCGGCCCCGCTGAAGGCGGAAGACGATCGGATTCAACTCGAACTGCTTGTGGATCGCACGTCCATTGAACTGTTTGGAAACGAGGGCGCGATTTACATGCCGATGGGCGTCATCCCTTCGGAGGACAATCGCTCGCTGGCGTTGCGCGGAGATGGCCGGGCCAAGGTGGTGCGCCTGGAAGTCAGCGAACTGCGTTCCGCATGGGCCGGGGAGTCCTGATCGCCCTTTCCTGCAAAATTGGTTTCCGCGAACCGGATGCGTATGATTTTTATCGAACAGGAGGAACGGGTTCATGATAACGGCGCTGGCGGCGGCCCTGATGGCGGCCATGGGAGAATCGGGCGTGATTTGGTTGAATGCATGCGACGTTCCGGCGGAAGGCATCGCTGTTTCCGTGGCGGGAACATACAAGGTATGGCTCTGGGCGCCGGAGAATCAGGAAACCGGCGTTACCATCGCCGGACGCCGTTTGGAGGGAAAATGTCCGGCGGACAAGGACAAGAAATCCATCTATGCGTGGTTTCCGATCGGCGCGGTCGAATTGAAGACCGGCCCGGCGGCGCTTGAATTGGCGCCGAACGTGGCGGGCATCGCCTTGAGCCAAAAGGAAACGTTTGATCCGCGCGCCGCGATGGGTGACATGCGCGTCCTGAACACCGGCGATTCGGTGCATGATCGCCGTGCCCAAAGCGAACGGCACACCGATACCGTTTTCACGATGCCCGTGTTCCATTCGCGCGAGGAATGGGAAGCCGCCGCGCATGAAATCCGCCAGCGAATTCTGCTGTCGTCGGGACTCGTTCCCCTGCCGGAAAAGACGCCTTTGAACGCGCACGTTTTCGGCCGAATCGAACGCGGGGACTACAGCGTGGAAAAGGTATGGTTCGAGGCCCGGCCCGGCTTCCTTGTGACGGGCAATCTGTATCGTCCCTTGGGCAAGCCGGGGCCGTTCCCCGGCGTCGTCAATCCTCATGGGCATTGGGAGCATGGCCGTCTGAACGACGATGCGCGGGGATCCGTTCCCGGCCGGTGCATCACCCTCGCGCGGATGGGCATGGTCGCGTTTTCCCACGACATGATCGGCTACAACGACAGCGCGCAGTTTGCCCACAACTGGGGCAAGCGCGAATGGAAACTGTGGGGTATTCATCCCTTTGCCTTCCAACTCTGGTCGGGCATCCGCGCGGTGGACTTCCTGCAATCGTTGCCGGATGTGGACCCGGAACGCATCGGCTGCACGGGCGCATCCGGCGGCGGCACGCAGACATTCGCGCTGACGGCCGTCGATCCGCGCATCAGGGTGGCCGCGCCGGTCAACATGATTTCGCATAGCATGCAGGGCGGCTGTCTGTGCGAGAATGCCCCCATCATCCGTTTCGACAACTCGAACATGGAAATCGGCGCCTTGGCCGCGCCGCGCCCCTTGTTGATGGTGTCCGCCACGGGCGATTGGACCCGCGAAACGCCGCGCGTCGAGTTTCCCTCTATTCGTGACGTGTACGCGTTGTACGATGCGGGCGACCGGGTCGAAAACGTCCACATTGACTCCGATCATAATTACAACAAACAAAGCCGCGAGGCGATGTACCGTTTCTTCGGAAAATGGCTGCTGAACGAACCGGAACGCTACGCGAAATTCGAAGAACCGGCGTTTACCGTCGAGAATACGGACGATCTGCGGGTGTTTCCGGACAAGAAACTGCCGGACGGATTGCCCTCATTCGAGGCGATCGTCTCGCAAACCATCCTGTCCACAAAGGCCAAGTGGGATGCGATCCTGCCGAAAAACAAGAGCGAAACCGCCGCGTTCAAAACCGAATATGGCGATTCGATCAAGAGGGTGCTGGGAGCGCGTATTCCCGATGTGAATGATCTGGAATGCGAGCGCACGGGTTTTGAGGAACGGCGCGGAAACGGATATGTGGTCGAGCGTTGGATTCTCTCGCGCAGGGCGGTGGGCGATGCCGTGCCCGCGCTGTTGTATCGGGCCTATGGCCCCGAAGTGCAGGATGCGGTCCTGATTGTTCACGGGCAGGGCAAAGCCGCCCTTGCGAACATGGAAAATGGGGGACCGGGACCGCTTGTATCAGGTTTGATCGCCCGGGGCAAGGCGGTGCTGACGATGGATGCCTTCCTGCTGGGTGAACATATTTCGCCTCTCCGAAATACGCCTCCCCGCGTCACCGGCCAATTCCACGACACCTTCCAGCCCACGGATACGGCGTGCCGGGTGCAGGACGTGTTGACGGCGCTCGCCTATCTGCGGTCGCGCCGTGATTTGTCGGGCACGGTGGATCTCGTCGGTTTGGATGCAGGCGGAATCTGGAGCCTGTTTGCGGCGGCGATTGACGACCATGTGCGCCGTGTCGTGATTGACGGCGCCCGGTTCGATGTCAATGATGACGCGATGTGGGAAACGCATCACTACATGCCTTGTATTCGCGCGATTGGAGACGTGCATACCGCCGCCGCGCTCGTCGCGCCGCGTCCCATGATTCTCTGCAACGCGGCCCCATCCATGATCCAAGCCGTTCAACAGCGGTATGAGGTTGTGGACGCGGCCTCGTTATCCGTCATTGACGGACCGGCGACGCCTGAAGTCATGCTGGCGGGGTTGGATTGATACCGTTGTCCCCGATAACCCTTGAAAATTTCCGATTGAATGAGGTTATTACGGGCGGATGAAAAAAGACGCATTTGCGCATATCGCCGATATTCATTTCTGGCGCGTGATACTCAACCCGTTCCTCTTGGCCAACAAGCGGTTTTGGGGAAATCTCACCGTTGTCATGCGCCGGCGTCATGAATTCGTGCTCGAACGCGCGGAAGCCTATGCCGATGCCGTCGCCGCGACGGGTGTGCGCGCCGTGGTGTTCACGGGGGATTTTTCCTCAACGTCGTTGGACGCCGAATTCCGGATGGCCGTTCAATTTGTGGAAAAACTGCATGCGCGCGGACTGGATGTGCATCTGATGCCGGGCAATCACGACGTATACACGTTCCGCGCATATCGCACGCGGCGTTTTGAGCATTTTTTCGCCCCGTTCATTCCGGTTCAGGGATATCCGGCCTTGACCATGTTGCCGGGCGGAACGCCGCTGTTGCTTGTGCCGACTGTCGCTCCCCGGCATTTTTCCGCGCGCGGCCGCATTACGCGCCTGGAAATTGACCGGGTCGCCGAATTGCTCGATGAATGCGGCCCCCGCGTGGTCGTTGCCGCCCACTATCCTGTCCTGCATGCAACCAGCGGCTATCACTCGAATCCGTTCCGGCGTCTTGAAAACGCCGAACGCCTCCGCGAGGTTCTGGGCCGATCCAACAGGGAAATCCTCTATATTTGCGGTCACGTCCATCGGTTCAGTTTCGAGACGGACGAACGTTACCCGAATGTCCGGTATCTGTCGTTGGGGGCATTTCTGCGCACGTTTCAGGAAAAGGGCACCCACGGCGAATTCGCGCGTGTTGACGTGTCCGAAAATGGTTTTCAAATCACCCGCCTTGTCCACCGAGGCGCATGGGAAGAAGAACCGGTCTGTTTGGACAATCAATCCGAAAGGGAAAACGGTTCCTGAACGATTCGGAAACGGCCGTCGCATGTCGGGATATCGCTCAAAGTGCGGATGCCGTACACAAGGTGGGCCGGTGGATTTTTACCTGACGTGGGTACCGCCTCCAACCCAATTGCTCTTCGTGCGCGCGCTCGCCATCGTGCTCGCCATCGCCATCATCATCGCACTCAAAACCCCGCGATTTTCGCACTCGCTAAACCATGGAACTTCTAGCGGTTGCACACATTGCACAAGATTTTCTTGTTGTTTTTTTCATCTGTGTCCAAATCACGGCTTGCAGAATGCCATTTTGAACAAATAGACAACTGTTTTTTTAGGGATAGCGTTCTTAAGACACCTCTTTCTCGCAATGAAGAAAAAATTCCCCCGAGCAAACTTATTTTGGACAGCACTGACATGCGGATTCGAATTTGGCATCGCCTGGCCCGAACATCCATCCCTGTTTTACATCTGCGTGTATCTGCGTCATCTGTGGATCGTATGATTATCCGCAGATGACGCAGATACACGCAGATATCGAACAGAATGATCGGGATAACGAGGTAAAACGTGACTCCTTGCGGTATTATGCTTTTTTACAATTCTTTTTGACAGCAATGATTTTGGACAGCACTGTGTTTTTTTATAGAAACCGGATCTTAAGGTGCTGAATCGCCTTGTGGAATCGTTTTCGGTCCGGGGGGGACCGTTTCCACCCTGCAACGGCCGGGAACCTTCGGCAATTACTTGGACTGGCGCACAGGCGAGCTATTGGGAGGGGTTTTTCGCTTCTCGTGTTGATGCAATACCCAAAGGAGTCCGGCGCCAAAGGCGAAATAGAAAATGCTGAACAATTGCTGCTGGCTGATTGCATTAAAAACGATCGGATTGTGATCTCCGCGTAAAAATTCGACAAGAAAACGACCCACAGCATACAGCATGAAGTAGACGGGCATGGTGAACCCGTCGAACAAGGGGCGCCGATTGCGCCAGAATAAAAGAATCCCGCAAAGAATCAACAACCCAATGACGCCATACAGTTGGGTCGGGTGGACGGGATAAGACCAGTGATCATGCGTCATGGACAATTCGCTGTAACGTTGGCAGTGATCCAGATAAACGGGACTGCCTTTCGCCGGCTCGGAAAAACTCCACGGCACTCGTGGAAAACAAATACCCCACGGCAGATTGGTTCGTGCGCCGTAACAGCAACCATTGAGAAAGCAGCCTACCCGGCCCAGGGCGTGAGCGAGCGGGATGTAGGGCATCACGCAATCCACGACTCGCCAGAAGGGGATTTTGTGATGCCGGCAGGCCAGATAGACGTAAATGCCCGCGACCGGCAGCGCGCCTTGGAATACCAGTCCGCCGCGCCAAATGGCTATCCAGCCGATCGGATCCCGCCACGAGTAGCCGCCCGGAAACATGGCGATATGAAGCAACCGGGTGCCCGCGAGACCCGCCAACAACGCCCAGAATGCCATTGACTGTATGGTCTGCGGATTGATGCCCCGCTTTTGTGCGTCGCGCTGGGCGCCATATAAGGCGGCCAAAAATCCCAGCGCGATCATCAATCCGTAGGAGTGCAGGGTGATTGGACCGATTTTAAGCAGTGTCGGGAACATGCTGTTCCTCGATGAAATACCATGTTAGCAGCAGCACAACCACGCCAGTGCAAATGCAGGAATCGGCCACATTGAACGCCGGGTAATATTTCCAGGGAAAATTGAACGGGATGAAGTAAAAATGAAACTGTAGAAAGTCGGTTACGGATCCGAGCCGCACGCGATCGATCATGTTGCCGATGGCGCCGCCCGCGATAAGCCCAAATGCCGTGGATTGCAGTTTGGATCGCGGGTTGAGATGCAACGAGAGATAAGCCAGAACGCCCATGGCTAGGATGGGCGCAACCATCGCCTTTACCGGACTTTCCCGGAACAACCCGTTTACAAGTCCCGGATTGCGCTGGTGGCTGATGCGGAAAAATTCCGGTTCGGGGCCGATCCGGAGAATTTTTTCTTCGGGATAATACGCGATAATCAGGGCTTTCGTCGTCTGGTCAACCACCACGACAAGAAGAAAAACCGTTAAAATCCAAAGGATTTGATTCTTTCTCGGGCTCATGAAAAGCGGGGCTAGAGCGTCCCTTCCTTTTCCAGTTTCGACTTGCACTTGATGCAATAACGCGCCGCCGGAAAAACTTCGAGGCGTTTCTTGGGAATCTGTTCCTCGCAGCCTTCGCACACGCCATACGTTCCGTTTGCGATGCGCTTGAGCGCGTCGGTCACGTCACGGAGGCGTTCTGACTCGCCTGTGGCGATGTTGAGCGCGGTTTCGCGCTCAAAGTTGTCCGTGCCGGTTTCCGCGTAACTGTAAAGGTCGCCGGTGGTTTCGCGCACCGATTCGTGCAGCGCGCTTTCCTCGATTTTGCGGATGCCCTCGCTTAGGCGACCCAAATCATCCAGCAACAACTTTTCGAACTTCTTGGCTTCTTTTTTGTTCATGCCTATCGTTCTCCCAATTGCACGACACAACGATTGCACAATGACGGATGCGCGGCATCGGCGCCCACCGATTCACGGTAATTCCAGCAACGGACGCATTTGGCGCCCTTCGCTTTTTCGGCAACGGCCAGAAGACGTTCCTCGGTCCGGGCCGCTTCATCGGATACCGGCATTACTGTGCAGGCCGAGACGATGAAAACCCACGGCAACTGCGCCGCATAGGTCCGCAGAAGCGACTCGGTTTGCGTATCGCCGGGGTACAACGTCACGGAAGCCTCAAGAGATGACCCGATGAGATTCTGCCGGCGCTTCTCCTCAAGTTCCTTCGACACGACGGCGCGAAGGCGCAGCAAACGGTCCCAGTTGGCGATGGCCTCTCCGGAGAAGAGATGCTGCGGTTTTTCCGGCGGGAAGAGTTCCAGATGAATGCTGTCGGTGGTTTTGAGATGGGCCGGCACGTGCTGCCACGCCTCTTCACAGGTATAGGGCAACACGGGCGCGAACAGTTTGAGAAGGTCAACGAGCAGGTCCGCCAACGCCGTCTGCGCCGCTCGCCGTTCGCGCGACTTGGCCGCGAACGTGTACAGGCGATCCTTGAGAATATCGAAATAGAATGCGCTCAGGTCCACGGCGCAAAAATTATGCACGGCATGGTAAACCCCGTGGAATTCATAGGTTTCGTATCCCCTGATTACGCGTGCGCGCAACAACTGCATCCGGTGCAACGCCCAACGATCCACTTCTTCCAACTGTTCAAGCGGCACGGCGTCCTCCGCACCGAAATCATACAGGTTCGCCAACATGTAGCGGAACGTGTTGCGGATGCGACGATAGGCGTCCTGCAGCCGTGTCAGAATCTCGTTCGAGATGCGGATATCCTGCTGGTAATCCTCGCTCGCCACCCACAGCCGCACGATGTCCGCGCCGAGCTTGCCGACCAGATCCGTCAACTGCATTGTGTTGCCCAGTTTCTTGGACATTTTCTTGCCGTCGCCGTCCACGACATACCCGTGGGTGACGACGGAACGGTACGGCGGCTCGCCCTTGACAGCCACCGCCGGAATAATCGAGGACTGGAACCAGCCGCGGTGCTGGTCGCTGCCTTCGAGATACATGTCCACCGGCCAACCCAGATCGGGGCGGTTTTCGCAAACGGCGCGGTTGCTCACGCCGGAATCGAACCACACGTCGAGGATATCGGTTTCCTTGCGGAAGCGCGTGCCGCCGCACTGGGCGCATTTCGCGCCGTCCGGCATCAATTCGGCGGCCTCGCGGTCGAACCACCGATCAATGCCATCGTCCGCCGACATGGCCAGCGCCTCGATCTTGGCGAAACTGTCCGGCGTGGCATAGACCTCGTCGCATGCCTCGCAATAGAAGACCGGAATCGGCACGCCCCATGCCCGCTGGCGGCTGACGCACCAGTCCGGACGTTGCGCGACCATCGAGCGAATGCGTTCCTTGCCCCAAGCCGGCACCCATTCCACCTTGTCAATGGCTTCGATGAGCCTCTGCCTTAGGTTGTCGTGATCGATCAGAATGAACCATTGGGGCGTCGCGCGATAAATGACCGGATTCGCGCACCGCCAGCAATGCGCGTAACTGTGATCGATGGACGCGGTCTTCATCAATGCGCCCGACGCTTGCAAGTCGGAAACGATCCGCGCGTTGGCATCGAATACGTTCAATCCCTCATAGGGACCCGCCTCGGCGGTGAACATTCCCGCGCCGTCCACCGGCGACAGCGGCGGGATTCCGTAACGCGCGCCGACGACATAGTCTTCTTGGCCGTGCCCCGGCGCGGTATGGACGCAGCCCGTCCCCGCATCGAGCGTCACATGATCGCCCAGGATAATCGGACAGATCCGGTCGGGGAACATCACGTGCCGGTACGTCAAATTTTCCAAGTCCCTGCCGTCGAATTTGCGGAGGGTCTCGAAAGTCTCGATGCCGCAGTCCGCCAGCGCCGCCGGCGCCAGGAACGTCGCCATGATGAGCGTTTCATCCCCGGCGCGCACCGCGCTGTACTCGAAATCGGGATGCAGGCAAATGGCAAGATTCGCCGGAAGCGTCCAAGGGGTTGTGGTCCAGATGACATAGGACACGGGACCGTCGAGGCCGGGAACGGGCGCGACCGCCGGAAACTTTACATAGATGGATGGCGACCGATGATTTGCGTATTCGACTTCGGCCTCGGCCAGCGCCGTCTGACATGAAGCGCACCAATAAATGGGCTTGAGGCCTTTCGATACCGCGCCCGTCCGGTACATTTCCCCGAACACACGAATGATGGTGGCCACATACTCCCGGCTTAGCGTCAAATATGGATTCGGCCAGTCACCCAGCACACCCAATCGCTTGAATCCCTCGCGATGAATGTCCACGTATTTCAACGCGAAAGCCCGGCAACGCCGCCGTATCTCGACCTGCGAAAGCGATTTGGCCTCATCGCCCAAATCACTGAGAACCTTGTATTCGATGGGCAGGCCGTGGCAGTCCCAACCCGGCACATAGGGCGCGTCAAAGCCGCTCATTTGCTTCGACTTGACAATGAAATCCTTCAAAATCTTGTTCAGGGCCGTGCCGGCGTGGAGTTCACCGTTCGCATAGGGCGGACCATCGTGGAGCACGAACTTTGGACGTCCCTTGGACTGCTCGCGAATGCGCTCGTATAACCCCATTCGGTCCCAAGATTCCAGCCAGCCCGGTTCCCGTTTGGCGAGATCGCCGCGCATCGGGAAGGCGGTTTCTGGAAGATTGACCGTATTCTTGTAATCCTGCGTACTCATTCGATCCCATGGCCTTCCGTGTCTGATTGCGGGAAAAAAGCCGCCCGCAAGAATGGCGGAGAACATACCATATATACGCTGAAATGTCAACAAGAAACTCGTATATTTCACACAATTCAAAGACTTGATCGAAGACTTGCGAAAAAAGGTCATTTTGAGGTAAACTGTAGTGGGAAGGCGAACCGGAAGGCGGATTTGGAGTTGAGGGTCCGAAGTGTCGAGATTACGCGTTTGCGTTGTGGATGATTGTTACGAGACCGCATCGGTGTTGTGCGAGGGTTTGAAACTGCACAACTACGATGCGTTTGCCGTGCATACGGGGGAAGAGGCGCTGGAAGTCTGTACACGGGAAAAAATAGACTTGATGTTGCTTGACGTCTGCCTGCCCAAAATGAGTGGTTACGATGTCTGCAAACGGTTGAAGGAAGACCCCAAAACGGCGGATATCGCGGTGATTTTTGTAACGGTCAAGGGCGCGCCCGAAGATGTTTCCCATGGGTTTCAAATTGGCGCAATAGATTATATAACAAAGCCTTACAATCTTCCGATGGTCATGATTCGCGTGGACGCTGCCCTGCAACGGAAACTTCAACAGGACCGTTTGCGCACGCAGCATGATTTTTTTCTTGACAATTCCTACACGGATTATCTGACCGGTCTTCGAAACCGCCGGTATCTGTTGGAGCGCTTGCAGGAGGAAGTGGAAAAGGCCCATCGGTACAATTACCCAGTGTCTTGCGTCGTGTTCGATGTGGATGAAATTCGTGGGCTGGACGAGGAACTGGGGCCTGTTTCCCTTGACGATTTGCTGGCGGAAGTGGCCATGACTCTGCGCAACCATTCGCGCACCTACGACATATTGGGGCGGTATGACGGCACGCTTTTCGCCGCTGTGTTGCCCCATTCCCCGCTTGAAGATGCCGTGGGATACGCCACCAAGATTGTGCGCGAGGTCGGATCCACCACCTTTTCCGACCCCAATTTTCCGACCGAGGCCCGGCTTAGCGCAGGCATTGTCGCATGTCAAAATGGAAGCGCCCTTGGCGCGGAGCACGTTCTAGGGGAAGCCATGCGAAGTCTGCTCCAAGCCAAAAGCAAGCCCGACGAACGGATTGCGGCCCACAATCTGACAAAATAATGAAAATTGCCAAATCCGGTGGTTTGGCTGGACAGTCCGCAAGAATAATCAAGAAGATCGGAAAGCCTGCGCAAACAAAACGATGCCTAGTATCAGGATCAAGGCGCGCAGCAGGTGTTGAAACCGGTCGTGGTCAATAAAACGGTCCGCGTAACGCCCTGCAATCGTGCCGATTACCGCACCAGGCAGAGCGAACATGCCGGCACGGACCACATCGGCCGTGATGAGGCCGTTGGCTCCGTGCCACACCACCATGCTTATGCCGTTTACCAAAAAGCAGCACTGGAGCACGGATTTGAAGGTGGCCTTCGGCCAGCGCTTGTAGGTGCCGTACATGATAAGGGGGGGGCCGTCCGTCGCGTAGGCGCCGCCGAGAATACCTGCGATCCAGCCGACCGTGGCGGCCCATAGCGCGGGGCGCCAACCCCGTTCCTGCGTCCGGGATGCTTCTTCGGCGTCAAGGTTTGCGCGGACAAGCCACAGACCGTATCCGATCAGCATGATGCCCATGCACCCGGTCACAATACCCGATGGAAACGATTTCAGCACGATCGCGCCCAGCGGAACGCCCAAAAGGGATCCCGCAATCAGGCGCCCCGCTTCGCGCCATCGCAGGCCGCGCCAATTCTGTTGCAATACGGACAGGGTGACCACGAAGCCCATAAGCGCTTGGGCCGGAGCCGCCGTGCGGACGTTGATAACGAGTGTCGCCAGGGGAATCGCCACAAGCGCCGAGCCGAACCCGGCGATTGTCTGCACGAATCCGCCGAGCGCGAACGCAAACGCGACAAGGAGGCCTTCCAATGCGGCGATCCTTTCTAACGGCCCAGTAGCCGCGCAACGCGTGCGCGCAGGCGCATCAGGCCCAGCAAGGGGGCGGGGAGGTGCGTCGCGTTGTCTGTGTAAGCGTCGTTCGTATGCAGGCGTTCGAGCACTTGGAGGACATTGCGCTTGACCATCCGACGCATGGGCGCCTTGGCCACAAGCCCGTACATCGGGGCGCTGCCTTCGAGCGAGGAGTCGGGATGCGTCCGCACGTATTCGACCGCCGCCTGCAAATCGTTGAAATAGTCCTCCGCGATGTGCGCGTGGCCCGGATTCAGGATGAGATGGATGCTTTCGGGCCGCTGTAGCCGGTCTACATGCCAGCCGCGATCGCCGAGAAAATCGGCCACGGCAAAGGCGCCGATTTTCCGATCATGCGATCCGATGGCCATGACGCCCACCGGCGGATGGCCCAAAATTTCGAGCGGCGGAATGCCTTGGACGCCTTCCTTGAATCGTTCGGTGACGGCGAGCATGCGGCGGGCGTTGTCCTTGAATCCGTTTTCCCCGATGGCCATCAGCGAGGCCCATGCCGCCGCAATCGCGCCGCCGGGCCGCGTGCCCGGCAGCGAGGTGGACGCGTACACGCCGCCGCACCAATCCGCATCCGCGAAAAACTGATGACGCAACAGATCCATCGAGCGGTAGACGATGACTGATGCGCCTTTCGCCGCGTATCCGTATTTATGGACATCGGCGGAAATCGAAGTGACGCCCGGAACCCGGAAATCCCACAGCGGAAGCGGATGCCCTGCGCGTTCAACCCATGGTAAAAGAAAACCGCCCAGGCAGGCGTCCACATGCAAGCCTATCCCGTGTTCGCGCGCGAGATCCGCCAATGCTTCGATCGGATCGATGACGCCGTAGGGATAACACGGCGCGGAACCGACGATCGCGATCGTGTTCGACGTGATGCGGCGCCGCATGGCGTCCACATCCACACGGAAATCCGGCATAAGCGGCGTGCGGACGATTCGGACGTCGAAATATTCGCCGGCTTTCATGAGGGCGGGATGCGCGGAATCGGGAACGAGGATTTCGGGGCGGCGAATCCAGGGCCGCCGCGCCCGCGCGCGCTGCCGGTACGCCAGCACCGGCAACAGCAGGCTTTCCGTTCCGCCCGAGGTCATCACGCCGGCGGCATTCGCGCCGCCGTGAAGAAGATTCGCGGTCATGGAAACGACCTCGTGCTCCATGATTCGCAGACTTTTGAACGCCATCGGATTCAGGGCGTTGGTCGCGAAGAAGAGGCCGTAGGCTTCCTGTAAAAAATCCAAATGTTCCGGCGACAGGTCGTAAACGAGCGCAAACACGCGATGTTCGCGCCATCGGACGTCATCGCCCGCCATGGCGCGCAAGCGTTCCAGCAATTCGCCCTTATCCATTCCTTCCGGCGGAATGATCGGGTTATGACGTTCGTGGTCTCCCATTGGCGGTGTACTCCATGTGCGCCGAGTCTATCACGGCGGAGTGGGGGAGATGCCACTTTTTGCCGAAGCGCATTCCTTCGCTTCAGATAACGCGCAACTGCGGAAACAGGATCACGTCGCGGATACTTGGGGAGTTGGTGAGGAGCATTGCGAGGCGATCAATGCCGACGCCGAGGCCGGCGGTTGGCGGCATGCCGACTTCGAGGGCGGTGATGAAATCCTCGTCGAGCCGTTGCGCTTCGTCGTCGCCGCGTTCGCGCAACTTGAGTTGTTCCATGAAGCGTTCCCGCTGGTCAATCGGGTCGTTCAACTCGGAAAACGCATTGCACAGTTCCAGCCGCCCGATGAAGACCTGGTATCGCTCGGTAAGCATCGGATTGTTGCGATGGCGTTTGGCCAGCGGCGAAATCTCGATCGGATAGTCGTAAAGGAAGGTTGGCTGGACGAGGTTCGGCTGGACCTTCTCGCTCATGACGGCGTCCACGATTTTGCCGTAGCCCATCGTTGAATCAACCTCAACGCCTATGCTCTTAGCCATGGCCGCGGCTTCGTCGCGGTCGCGGGTCTTTTCGAGATCAATGCCGGCGAACTCGCGGATCGCGCCGAGCAGCGTGAGACGTTTCCACGGGCGTTGTGCGTTGATGGTTTCGCCCAGGTATTCGAACGACAATCCGCCCGTCACGTTCTCGATGACGGAAACCAGCATTTCCTCGGTTTCTTCCATCAGGCCAAGGTAGTCTTGGTAGGCCTCGTACAACTCCATCATCGTGAATTCGGGGTTGTGCCGTGTGTCCACGCCCTCGTTGCGGAAGTTGCGATTGATCTCGAACACGCGCTCGAAACCGCCGACGATCAGTCGCTTGAGGTACAGTTCCGGCGCGATGCGAAGGTAAAGATCGCGGTCGTAGGTGTTGTGATGGGTGATGAAGGGGCGCGCCGTGGCGCCGCCGGCAATCGGGTGCAGCATGGGCGTCTCGACTTCGAGGAAGCCGCGCGCCGTGAGCCATTCGCGCAAATGCGAAACGACGCCGATTCGTTTGCGGAACACGTCGAGCACTTCGGGATTCGACACCATGTCGAGATACCGCTGGCGGTAGCGCGTCTCGATGTCCGTCAGGCCGTGGTACTTTTCCGGCAACGCGCGCAACGACTTCGTAAGGATCGTATAGGATTCGGCAAAAACCGTGATTTCGCCCGTTCGTGTGCGCTTGACCTTTCCGTGGACGCCGATGAAATCGCCCAAGTCGAGATCATCCAATGCGGCATACGCCTCTTCGCCTAATGCTTTCTGGTTGAGATAGATCTGAATCCGTCCGGATTCGTCGCGCAGGTCGGCAAAGCTGCTCTTGCCGTGGCTGCGAAACGCCGTCATGCGCCCCGCCAGCGCAACCGATATATCGTTAGCGTCATGCGCCAGCCCTTCGGCTTCCGCGGCCTCATACTTCGCGCGCGCTTCGGCGATCATGCAGGAACGCGCAAACGTGTACTTGAACGGCTCGTCGCCGCGTCCACGGATGCGTTCCAGTTTGTTTAGCCGGTGCTTAATCAAGTCCTGTTCGGTCGAGTGATGCGCTTCGTCGTTCATGAAAAAAATCACTCCTTTTTAGGATGAAGGGTTGAATGACAATACTTTGTAACTTTCTCGAAAGTCACGAATTATGGCTCTGAACGCGCACGTGGCGTCTTTTGCGCGGAAAACGTAGGACAAACTGTCCAGTCTGTCTTTCCGATGCCACGCCGTGTCCGTGGACGGACAGGCTGGACAGCCTGTCCCACCCATTCATGCTTCTTCCATGTCGGGACTCCACGATCAACGCTTCAATGCAATTCCATAACTCATTCAACCGGGAAAAGCCGATTGCAGACTCAAACAATGTCTGGAAATTCGGTAATCTCAGGTAACGATTTTATTGAAACAACCACAAATTATTTATTCATCTGCGCCAATCCGCGCCAGCCGTGGACGTTGGCCGCAATTCCGGGTTGCCGACGCCTTTAGTCGCCTGTCTTTCCCGGTCTGCTTTTCCGGTGTAGATCCCATTTGAGATAGCCTTCGATGAACATGTCGAGATCGCCATCGAGGACGCGGTCAACATTACTGGTTTCGACGCCTGTCCGGTGGTCTTTGATCATCTGGTACGGATGCAGCACGTAGCTGCGGATCTGGCTTCCCCATGCCACGTCCTGCTGGCCGTCGCGTTGCGCGGCCAGTTCCGACTCCTGTCGTTTGAGTTCGCGATCGTACAATTTGGCCTTCAGGAACTGGAGAGCCGTTGCGCGGTTGCGATGTTGTGACCGCTCGATCTGGCACGCGACAACAATCCCCGTCGGCAGATGCGTCAGGCGCACCGCGGAACTGGTCTTGTTGACCTTTTGTCCGCCCGCGCCGCTTGAACGGAACACGTCCATCTTGAGGTCTTCCTCGCGTATTTCGATTTCAATGTTTTCGTCCACTTCCGTTAGGACTTCAATGGCGACGAACGACGTGTGGCGGCGTTTGGCGGCGTCGAACGGTGAAATTCGCACGAGTCGGTGGACTCCCGCCTCCGACCGCAGATTGCCGTATGCGAAGGGTCCGGCGATTGTAATTGTGGCGCTCTTGAGTCCGGCCTCTTCGCCGGGCAGGTAATCCACGACTTCGGTCACGTATTCACGCCGTTCACAGAAACGCATAATCATGCGGAACAGCATTTCCGCCCAGTCGCACGATTCCGTTCCGCCCGCCCCGGGATGAATGCTCAAGATGACATTTTTGGCATCGCGGGGATCCGTAAACAGGCTGTTCAATTCGAGAAGTTTTAACCTTTCTTCGATCATGTTTGTGTGGCTGAGGATTTCCGGGGCCAGCGACTCGTCGGCTTCTTCCCGGGCCAGTTCGGCAAAGGCCAAGGCATCTTCCAGTTCCTTGTGTAGATCGTCCGGGGCGCTGATGGACGCTTTGAGCGTCTTCAGTTTTTGAAGGGCCTTCTGGGCGGTATCGGGGTCGTCCCAAAATCCGGCGGCGGCCATCTGATGTTCGATGGAGACAATCTGGGTCCTGGCGCCTTCGACATTCAGACACTTGCGTAATTCCTGCAACCGTTCTTGGTATTCCTTCAAACGGCTGATTTCCAGTTCGTACATGCGAATTCCCTTCTTTTAGGAATGAAACAGCGGCGCAACGAGGTAATAGGCCAAAGGTGTTGCGAACAGGTAACTGTCCGCCCGATCAAGCACCCCGCCGTGGCCGGGGAAGAATGTGCCGGAATCCTTGACGCCGGCCGAACGTTTGAGGGTGGATTCGGCGAGATCGCCGATTTGTCCCGCAACGGACAGCATCGCGCCGATGAAGCAATAGCGCTTGAGCGACCATGCGGGAAACGCCTGCCAGCCCGCGACGTTGGCCAGAAGATAGATTACGCCCATGCCGATGATCGCCGCCATGAATCCGCCAATCGCGCCTTCCCACGATTTCTTGGGACTCAACACGGGCGCCAGGCGGTGTTTTCCGATGACGGAGCCGACCAGATAGGCGGCGCCGTCGGTCAAGGCAACGGCGGCGATGGTCATTGTCACCAGTCCCGCGCCATATTGCGGAATGCCGCGAAGCAACAGCATGTGCCCGCCGAACCAGCCGATGTACACGACGCCGAAAATCGAGCAGGCGAAACCCGCCAGCGAAAACCGGCCGCGCGCCATGTGCAGCAACGCCACGGCCGCGCAGCCGCCGTAGAGCGCGAGCGCGAGGGTTTCGTGGTGATGGAAGTATCCGCTGAACGTCACGGCGGCGCCGATGAGGATGCCGCCGACGGTCTCGGTTTCGATTTGGCGGTTCTCGACCATGCGGTGATATTCGCGCAGGCCGTAGGCCGCGAGGCCCGTAATGAAGATCGCGAAGAAGAATTCCAGAATCGGCGCCCAAATCAGGGAAAGCAGGACGCCCAGAATGGCCACGGCCGTCAACAGACGGGTTTTTAGCGCGTTGTCACCCATTCAGCGTCCGCCGAAGCGCCGTTGGCGCGCCTGGTATTGCGCAATGGCCTCGCGCAGGTGGCGTTTGCGGAAGTCGGGCCACAACACGCGCATGGGCACGATTTCCGCGTAGGACAATTGCCAAAGCATGAAATTGCTGACGCGCATTTCGCCGCTGGTCCGAATGAGCAGATCAAGTTCCGGCAGATCCGGCACGTACAGATAGCGCGCGAAGCCGGCCTCGTCCAGTTGGTCCGGGGGGACCTTGCCCGCCGCCACGTCGGCGGCAAAGGCCTTGGCCGCATCCACAATTTCGCCACGGCCCCCGTAATTCAACGCGACGTTGACGGTCATCGCCTTGTTGTTTCGGGTCAGGTTCATGCAATGGTCGAGATCCTGAAGGACGCGATCACTGAGACCTTCGCGGCGTCCCATAATCGTGACGCGGATGTCTTCCTTGTGGATGTTTTCGATTTCCAGGTGGACGTATTTGCTAAGGAGGGTGAACAGGGCGTTCACCTCGCGATCGGAACGCTTCCAGTTTTCCGTGGAAAACGCGTACAACGACAGGGTTTCAATACCGATTTCACGGCATCCCTCGATGACCGCCCGCACGCTTTTGGCGCCCGCCTCGTGGCCTTCTTCATGGCTTACGCCGTGGCGTTCGGCCCAACGTCCATTTCCATCCATGATGATGGCAATATGGCGTGGCAGCCGCGCCAGGTCCAGTTCCGCCTTGGGCATGCGTCGCATGGAGTGCTCTGCTTTCCGGGAATCCGGCGCGCGAAGGCGTCAGACTTCCATGATTTCCGCTTCTTTGGCCTTGAACGCCTCGTCCACCTTGGCGATGAAATCGTCGGTAATCTTCTGGATGTCGGCGGTCAGTTTATGGGCTTCGTCTTCGGGTAGTTCCCCGTCCTTTTGCATTTTCTTCGCCGTGTCAACGACATGCCTCCGCGTGTTGCGCACGGCGATGCGCGCTTCCTCCGCCATTTTGCCGACGAGTTTCACGAGATCTTTGCGCCGTTCCTCGGTCAGCGGCGGGAATGGGATGCGAATGACCCGGCCGTCGTTGCTGGGCGTGAGGTTCAGGGGGGACGCCAGGATGGCCTTTTCGATGGCATGGAGTTGTGTTTTATCCCAAGGGGCTATAACGAGCAGCCGGGGTTCGGGCGCCGTGACCGTGCCGACTTGACTGAGTTTCATCTTTGAGCCGTAGGCATCCACCTCGATGCTGTCAACCAGCCCGATGGAGGCGCGGCCGGTTCGGATATGCGTCAACTCCATCTTGAAGGCGTCCAGGCTTTTTTGCATCTTTTCGCGGGCTTCTTTTTCAAGCGCTTTCGACATGGACCTATCTCCTTATTATGGAATCCGCGTGTCGGGCGGATGGTTCGTGTCTTCAGTTCCCCTCGACGATGGTTCCGATGGAAGCGCCCCGGAGGGCTTCGATGATGCTGCCGGGGCGTCGCAGGTTGAATACCAGAATCGGAATGGCGTTGTCGCGGCACAGCGAAATCGCGGCGGCGTCCATCACGCGCAGATTCTTTGCAAGCACTTCGGAATACGACAAAGAGTCGAATTTTGTTGCCGCGGGATTGGTGACCGGGTCCGAGTTGTAAACGCCGTCCACCTTGGTCGCCTTGAAAAGGATTTGCGCGCCGATTTCACTCGCCCGCAGCGCGGCGGCGCTGTCCGTCGTGAAGAAGGGATTGCCGGTGCCCGCGCCGAAGATGACAATGCGCCCCTTTTCGAGGTGGCGCACCGCGCGACGCCGTATATACGGCTCGGCGACGGGTCGCATCTCGATGGCCGTCATGACGCGCGTGGGAACGCCGCGCTTCTCCAGCACGGCTTGTATCGCCAGCGCATTGATGACGGTTGCCAGCATGCCCATGTAATCGCCGGTGGGGCGGTCAACACCTGTATCCGCGCCGTTCACGCCGCGATAAATGTTGCCGCCTCCGACGACCAGTCCGATTTCAACGCCCATCGCGCGGGCGTCTGCCACTTCATCCGCGAATGTGTTCAGCGTGGCGAAATCAATTCCGCCCGAAGTGGACCCTTGCAGCGCTTCTCCGCTGAGTTTGAGCAGGATCCGTCTGTACTTCGGGGTGGACACGATTCAGTTTCCCTTGGCTTCCGCGATGGCCTGGGCCACCTCATCGGCAAGGTTCGATTCTTTCTTTTCGATGCCTTCGCCGAGTTGGAACCGCACGAAGCGGCGAATGTCTATTTTTTCGCCGATGCGTCCGCTGAGTTCCTTCGTGAGCTGCTCGATGGTCTGATCGGGATTCTTCACGAAGGGTTGTTCCATGAGGCACACTTCCTTGTACCATTTGTTGAGCATGCCGTCTGCGATTTTATCCAAAACCTTTTCGGGTTTGCCCGTTTCGCGGGCGCGAATCATGTAAATCTCTTTTTCGGCGGCGATTTCGGCGGCGGGCACGTCTTCACGGGCGACCCACCGGGGCGAGGCCGAACAAACCTGCAGGCAGATATCCTTGCAGAATGCCTGGAACGGTTCGGATCGCGCGGCGAAATCCGTCTCGCAGTTGACCTCGACCAACACGCCGATTTTTCCGCCCATGTGAATATACGAGGCGACCATGCCTTGGCTGGCCACGCGGGCGGCACGCTTCGAGGACTGCGCCATGCCGTGTTCGCGCAGCCATTTGACCGCGGCGTCCATGTCGCCGTTTGTTTCGTTCAACGCTTTTTTGCAATCCATCATCCCCGCGTTTGTCATCTCGCGGAGGGTTACCACGTCTTTTGCCGTGAATGCCATGACGTTCCCTACTCCTTCTCGTCTTCTTCGTTTGCGTACGACTCTTCGGCGCGTTCCGCTTCCGTGGCGGCCTGCTTTTCCGCCGCGCGGGCTTCGCGTTGACGCTTCTGTTCCGCTTCGCGTTCCGCAAAGACCTTGTCGGCCCGCATGCGGCCTTCAAGCACCGCGTCGGCAATGACCGAACAGAACAGGCTTACGGCGCGAATGGCATCGTCATTGCCGGGGATCGGTATCGGAACCATGTCCGGATCGCAGTTGGTATCCACGATGCCGATGCACGGAATGCCGCACCGTTCGGCTTCGCGCACCGCGATTGCTTCCTTCTTTGCGTCAATGACAAACATCGCCTGCGGAATGCCCGGCATTTTCTTGATGCCGCAAAGGTTTTTATTGATTTTTTCGGCCAATTTCCGCTTCTGTATGGCTTCCTTCTTGGTGAACATCTCGTCGAGTTTGCCCGTGGCCGACATCTCTTCCAGATTCTCGAGATTCCGGATGCTCTGCCGGATGGTTTCCCAATTGGTCAGAGTGCCGCCGAGCCAGCGGTTGTTCACGTAGTACATTCCGCAGCGTTGCGCTTCGCGGGCGACCGCTTCCTGCGCCTGTTTCTTCGTGCCGACGAACAGGATGTTGCCGCCGTCCGCGACAATGTCCCGCACGCACACGTACGCCTTCGTAAGTTGGCGCAGGGTTTTCTGCAAATCAATGATGTAAATGCCGTTTCGCTGGCCGAAGATGAACCGCGCCATTTTCGGATTCCAGCGACGGCGCTGGTGCCCGAAATGAATCCCGGCTTCCAGCAGTTGCCGCATGGTTACTACTGCCATCGTTCCTTCTCCTTCAGGGTTGTGCCTTGGGGCTTCTCCGGCCGATTCGCAACAGGCGAACACCCTGGCCTTGACTGCATCGAAACCCCTGTGTGGTTGAAAACAGGAGGGTATCCTAGCACGCGGCCGCGCCGCCGCGCAAATTGCGCGCCGATTCTCGGCATGGATTGACCGGGGGATTGGGAACCTTTGACATGAGCGGGAAGCGGCCACTAAGATGAGATAAACCGTTTTTTCAAGATGGACAACACAACGTGAAAAATAACTATCGGCATGGCGTGGCCCTTGCGGCCCTGGTGGTTCTGGCTGCCGCGTTGCGGCTATACGGCATCGAACGCGAATCGGTATGGTTCGACGAATTCACGAGCCTTGTCTTTTTGAATGCGCCGGATGCCTATACGCAATCGCCCTTTTATGAACGCTGGCAGCAACAGGTGTTCCATCGTCCCGCCCAAAGTTGGTTCGAATTCCTGAAAACCAATCACGAAATCGATCCGGCCACCATGCCTGTTTACGACACAATCGAATATTTCTGGAACCGCCTTGTGAGCCGGTCGCCGTCGAGCCAGCGGATGTTGTCCGTCTTCTTCGGCCTGCTCATCGTTCCGCTCATCTATGTTTTTGGGCGCGCCTTGCACAGTCCTGCAGCCGGGCTTGTTGCCGCGTTGCTGGTGACCCTGTCGCCCATTCATCGCCATTTTGCGCAGGAAATCCACATGTACGTGCATTTGACGCTTTTCGCGCTTGCGTCGGCCTATACTTTTTTTCGGTTGTTGCGCGATGGCGGAAAGCGCTGGTGGATTTCGCATCTGGCCGTGAACGTGCTGATCGTGTGGACTCATACCTTTGGCGCCATGGTCCCCGCGATCGAGGGTCTGTTTTTCCTCCTCTTCCACGCGCGTAAATTCAAGCCTCTTTGCCTGTGGATGGCCTGCCATGTCCTGATCGCCATTCCGTTCCTGCTGTTTCTGACGACCATCAAATTCTGGTCCGCCGAGGAAACGTCCGAATGGCAGAAGGTGCCGACGCGGCAGGAGTTCATCGGCGATCTGTTCGCCGACGATTTTATCGGCATGACCTATCAATTGCGCGGAACACCCACCGCGTTCGAGTGGATTTTGCAACCACCGTATGCGCGCGCACTCGCCGGATACAAATGGAAGGTGGGGCGCGCGGCCATGTGGCTATTTATCGTCGCGATCCTGGGACTCGGCATCAAATGCCTGCTGGATTGGATCCATGCACGAAAACGCGGCGGGGAGCCGCCTGAATGGAAATGGTATTGTTTTCTGGCGATGTTCTGGCTGCTGCCGCCGCTGGTGCTCTACACGGCATCGGTGTATTGGCGGCCCGTCATCTTTCCGCGATACACGACATACTGTTCTCTCGGCGCGTATTTATTGGTTGGCATGGCCGTCGCCTCGATTCGATGGCGGCCGGTCCGCGCCGGCGCCGTGGCCGCGCTGGTCGTGCTTTATGTTTACCAGATCTTTCTGGTCATCGGCGATCCGCAGCGAACCTCGTGGCTTGCCGCGGGAAACCACATTCGAGCGGGCGTCAAGGCCGACGATCTGCTGCTTGTGCAGGATTGGATGTGGAAACGGGTCTTTGCCTACAACCTGGGGCCCATCGGCAATGTGTTGTCCTATGCGAAAACGCCGGAGGTCCTTGCCGAACAGGCGGCGTTCTATCTCGCGCTCGATCGTCCGCCGAAAACACCCGGCGATGGGCCGCCTTCCGTCTGGATTGCCTATGAAACGTATTATTTTTCACAGGGACCCTGGACGGATCTGGACCGTGAATTGACTGCCCGGGGACTCTCCTTTACGATGACGGAATTTCCCGGGATCCAGCATGTGCTGATCTATAAAGTGGACGGCAAACCCGCGCCGCGTTCCAGCACGCCAAAACTACCGGAACAGGCGCCGGTGGAATTCGGCGACTTGGCCATGGAATTCTGGCGCGTCAGGGATTATGAAACGGCGATTGCCGCCGCGCGCAAAGCCGTCGAAATTCAGCCCGATTATTCGAGGGCCTATTCCTATATGGGCATGGCCTACAAGGACATGGGCGATGCGGACAACGCCTTGGCCGCCTTTTCCAAGGCTGTCGAACTGAACGCGACGGATTATTTGTGGTCCCATGTCAATATCGGCACGCTGTTGACGGAAAAGGGCGATTATGAAGGCGCGGCGGCGGCGATTGGGCGCGCCCTCGCCATGGACCCGAAGTACGGATGGGCTTATACCTGCCTCGGCAAGGTTTACATGGGCAAGCGCGACTATGAAAAAGCCATCATGGCGTTCCAAAAGGCCATCGAATACGATCCGGGCGATGCGCGGCCGCGCGACGCCCTGCGCGACGCCATGGCCCTCATGGATGCGCCGCCGCCCGAGCCGCCGCCTTCAGACGAACAACAAACCGTGGCCAATACCGCATCCATTCCTGCCGAACCCGCGCCGGACATCGGGGAAACGCCGCCCCGTCCGGAATCCTCCGGCGACGCGAAGGCCGCCCTGAAACGCGGGGAGGAACAATTGCAGGCCAACGATCTGAACGGCGCGCTGGCCTCGTTCCGCGAGGCGATTGGCCCCCCGCCGGGAGATCCAAACGCCTACCTCAACATCGGCGTGGTCTTGTTGGCTAAAAACGACGACATGGGCGCCAAGGTGTCATTCCGGAAGGCGTTCGAGCTGAAGCCCGAGTTGAAGGAGGTGATCGGTCCCTTCGTGGCAGCGCTGATTGAACGCAAGGATTATGACGCGGCATGGGCCGAGTTGAAACGTCTCCGCGCCATGTATGGCCCTCTGCCCGCTCCCTTGGTGGACCGGCTCCGCCGGGATTCCGGACGAAACGAATAATGACTCACTCTTCACAATCCGGGGGAAACCGATATGTGAAATGGCTTTATTTCGGCCTGTTGCTATTTATTTGGGGGATTGTTTTCGTATTGTTTGCGGAAACCATTTTTCGCATACAAGTATGGCGTATTGATCGGACAAATCCGTATATTCGTTCGTGGAGGGATGGGACGCCTTGGCCTGTTTCATTGCCTCCAGCCCAAGCATGGACCCTTTCTGAAGAAGCTCGGGCGGCCGCCTCCGCGCCGGCTGCCGAAACGCTGTCCGACGCCTTTGTGCCCGACAATCGGGATGATCGTATCCGACGCGCCGTATTCTTTTCCGAAATTGAGGATCCCCAACGCGAACGGTTCGCGGCCCTGTATCAGGTCGTGGTGTTGATTTGCGAGCGGGACGGCCGGATCGCCGGCCGTTATCCGAAATTTCTTTGCCTGCCGGGCGAGGTGGGACGTGAACCCCCGCCCGTTCAGACGCTGGCAACCGTGTTGGGGCCGGCGGCGTCGGATGAACTTCGACCGCATTTTGTCCAGGCAATCGAAACCGGGCAGCCGGCGTTGATTCATCTGTCCACGATTTCGATGACGGTGTTTTTGTCTCTTGACAAGGATCCGTCGCGCATGATGGTGTTTGTGGACAATCCGCCGAAAAACGCGCCGCCCGTTCCACCCGAATCCATCTGGGAGATTCCGTTTCTCACCTGCAAAAAACAGGTGTCGAGTCCGGACGGCCGATACCGGACCAACAATTTCGGCTTCCGCGACGACGACGTGATCGTGCCCAAGCCCAAGGGATTGTTTCGGATTGTGTGCGTGGGCGGTTCCACGACGGAAGAGGGCGACACGAACGCCATGACCTATCCCAATCTCCTCGAACGCAAACTCCGGCGGGAATTCGGGGATCGCGTCGAAGTCGTCAATTGCGGGTTGTCGGGCATGAATTCGCTCAAGGAATGGATGCGTTCGGCGGATTACCTCGCGCTCGAACCGGATTTTGTCGTTTACTACAACGCGGTCAACGATATTTGCCATACCATCTACCCGCAATGGGTGACGCAGCGCGCGGGGTCGGTCGCGCGTTTGCTCCGCCGGCTGCGCTTTGTGAATTATTACGGCAACCGGTGGCTTCTCCCATCGGATCGCGTCATGGCGGCGGATTTCGATCGCGAGATCTTCGCCAATCTGCGTCTTATGCGCGCCTATTTTGCCAAGCGCGGCATACCGATGGCCGTGTGCAGTTTCGCCTGCCCGGATCTAAACGGCCTGACGCGCGTGGAACGCGCGTATTACGACTGGTCCTGCGAGAAAAACTGGGGGGGGCGTTATGTGGCCTTTTCGACGTATTGGCGCGGCATCCGGCAGTTCAACGAACAGGTGCGCGCGATGTGCCGCGAAACGGGGGCGTTGTATATTCCCGTCGCGGAACGTTTCAATGACGGAACGTACTATTTTGGGGACATCTGCCACATGAAAAATGAGGGGATAGATCTCAAGGCCCAGGCGATTTTCGAAGCGGTCCGCGAATACGTGGGCGCGCGGATCGATCGGGTGAAGGAGTAGTTCACATGACCCGGGCATGGCGCATGGCGTTGCTGGCGGCGGGAATCGGCGCATTGTCTCTGGGCGGCGCGATGGAAGCCGTTCGCGGGATGGATGCGTTTTCGGGGGAGATCTGCATCGGCGCCGGTGGAAGCGAAAACGTGGCGGTGCGCCTTCCCGAACCGGACCGTTTGCCGTCTTTGCCGGGCCGGCTGCCCGTGCTGCGCGACAAGCCGCATACGGAGATTCCATTTCAAATGCCGGTAGTATCCGCAAAATATCTGGACGATACCGGCCGATACGATGCAATCGCCTTGCCTTTTGCGATACGGCTCGAACGGGCAACGCCCATCGGCGGCGGCGAGGCACGCGACACGTTGAAAATCACGGAACCCGAACAGGAGCGAACGGAGGAAATCGCCCCGGGAAAACGCATTGAACTTCAGGGAAACGTATATCGCGTGGAAACCATTCGTCCATGGTTGGGCCTGATTCGCGAACCGCACGGTACGGCGATGGCCGTGGTTTCGCTCCGGAAAGACGGGGAGGCATGGACGGAAGGTCTTTTCCTGCTGTCGGGGGCATGGCGCAGCATCGCACCGTCCACCGGGCTGCGATTTCAGTGGGCCGGTTCCGAAGAAGCGGCCAGCGCCGTGCTCGACGAAGGATTGCCCGGGCTCGAATCCGCCCGATGGGGCGTCTCGGACGGCAGCGCCATGAACTGGTTCGAGTCGTTTGCCCCCCATGCCGGGGTGGAATTGTCCAACGGCGCGGCGGTATATCTGGTGAGCGTGGAAGAGCGCCATCCGACGCCCGCCGGTCCTCAACCGGCCATCGAGGTCGAATGGAACGAAAGCGGCCGGACGCGCCGGGAATGGATAACCGCCAATGCGCCCGGCGACGATGCGCCGGTGCGTTTCGAATACCCTGCCCGCCTCGATACCGTGATCCTGATAGTCGGTGTTTCCGCCGAACGGGCGCAACTTGCCATCCACGAAAAGGGCGCCTTGATCGGCCGCGAGGCCGTTTCGACCGGGACGCCTTGGAAACCGGCCGGCGCGACCGTGGAAATCCGGATTGATCAAATGATGGAACGAGCCGTCGCCGTGTCCGCATCCGAAACCCGAATTTCAGAAGTGGTTTTATACAGGGACGACGAGGCGGCCGCTGGAAAAGACGGCGCCGAAGGGACTGCGGATCAACAACCTTCCCAAACCTCACCCCACGGGCCGCACGCGTCGAACCCGATCCGTGTCCGCGAGGGCGAGGCGGTCCGGCAGGGCGATGCCCTGATCCGGTTCACGCGCCATGCGCGCCCCCCCGATGTCAAATATGAACTGGCCTTTATCGGAAAAGACGGGAAACGCGCGCAACGGGCGGTAATCGCCCCCGGCGATACCGTGCGATACGGGAATGCCCGCCTTACCCAGGCGCCGCCCTGTGCCGATCCACTCCGCGCGGCCGTGCTTCATGTCGAATATGCGCCCGGACGCGCATGGCCCCGGTTGCTGATCGCCGCCGCGCTTGCACTCCTTGTTTGGGTGGCCATCCATCCGTCCCGGCCCGCGGGCGGCGCCGCCTTGCATTCCGAAAACGACCCGCGCCGGTAACCGGTTCGATCAAACATGGCAAGGATGCCGTGTCTACGAACTCGAATACCGGCTCGAAATTCGAACTATTTACTGTAACAGGCAAGTATGGTAGTCTGGGTTTGCCGAAACGGATACGAAAAGGACCGGATCGCATATCCGTGATTTGGCCAATCCTTTCCGTTTGACCGTTTTTGGCGAGGTGCAACCGGGCCAAGGCTCCATGGGAGAGGATCGTGCCATGAAACGCTTGTCGCAAATCGTATTTGTCCCGTTCTTGTTGACTCTTTGTCTTTTGACGGCAGAGTGCCCATTCCTGCTACCGGTAAGACGAAACCATCCTGCTGCCCGGCAACGTCCCGCTCGTGATGGTGCGGATACCGGCGGGGACCTTTCAGATGGGCTCGCCGGACACGGAGCGCAGCCGTTGGTCCGATGAAGGGCCGGTCCATACCGTCAACATCGGCTATGCCTTCTACATGGGCAAATACGAGGTGACGCAGGCGCGCTTCTATTTCGGCGATTCGCTGGGCGTGAATGACGATTGCGAGGACGACGGGATTCGGAGCCAGTACATGTGGTATTGTGACAACAGTACGCCCAGTGGCAGCAAGCCCGTGGGTGGGAAACTGCCGAACGCGTTTAGGCTGTACGATATGAGCGGAAACCTTTGGGAATGGCGCCAGGATAGGTGGCGCTCGGACTATACGGGCGCGCCGACCGATGGCAGTGCATGGGAGAGTAATCCTGCCTACTCGACCCGGGTGCTGCGTGGCGGGTCGTGGAGCAACAATGCGCCCTACTGCCGCGCGGCGGATCGCAACTACCTCACCCCGGACTACCGGCTCTACTTCGTCGGATTTCGCGTTGTGTGTGCCGTCGGCGCGAACTAGCGTGTACACTTTTTCTTTTTTCCCTTTTTTGCCGCGAAGCGGCCGAAATTTTTTACGGTTTGGAAGAAGTCGTTGATGGCGTATGGAGCCGCTTGTAAGCCGTTGCCGGTTCGGGGTAAGAACTCACGCCAAGGCGCGGAGGCGCAAAGAAGAAAAAGAAGAAGAGACTTGGCGGCTTTGCGTGAGATCAATGTTCGCGCCAAGCCGCGGAGGCGCAAAGGAGGGACGGGAAATGACGGAGAATGAGATAGCGACGCAGGTGGTGGATGCGGCGTACAAGGTGCATACGGCGCTGGGACCGGGGATATACGAGATTGTGTATGAAGTGACGCTGGCGCATGAATTGCGCAAGCGGGGCCTGCGGTTCGACCGGCAAGTGCCCGTGCCTATCATATATGATGGAATCCAGTTCGATGAGGGATTTCGCGCCGACGTGGTCGTGGAAGACAAGGTCATCCTCGAACTGAAATCGGTCGAGCAGGTCCTGCGGGTTCACAAGAAGCAGTTGTTGACGTATTTGCGGCTGATGGACAAGCGGCTTGGGCTGCTGATTAACTTCGGGGCGGAGTTCATCAAAGACGGAATATTCCGTGTCGTGAATGGACTCGAGGAATAGCCTCACGCGAAGGCGCGGAGGCGCAAAGAAGAACAAAAATAGCCTTGGCGTCTTTGCGTCTTTGTGTGAGATAGAAGGTTCACGCGAAGGCGCAAAGACGCAAAGAAGAACAAAGAGAAAAGCCTTGGCGTCTTTGCGTCTTTGTGTGAGATAGAAGGTTCACGCGAAGGCGCGGAGGCGCAAAGAAGAACAAAAATAGCCTTGGCGTCTTTGCGTCTTTGTGTGAGATAGAAGGTTCACGCGAAGGCGCGG